>JGI24731J21663_1001737_pt1 | contig 15363 bp, 10 predicted proteins | sample EPASupsiteHSE605_FD_21663 | JGI IMG/M metagenome (IMG submission 21663) | reverse complement strand
CGTAGAGCATGAAACAGTTTGCCACTTTCTCGCCCACCCCGTAGATAGACCTTACCCGGGCAAAAGCCTCGTCTGAAGGGAGCGCCAGCAGCGCCGCAAGATCGAGCCGTGCGTCCGCGACCGCGCGCGCGGCGCCGAGAATGTAGTTTGCACGATAACCGCTTTTTAGGGGGGCAAGGGCCTGCGCATCCAGCACCGCGAGCCTTTCCGGAGATGGAAAGGACCACAGACCATCGGAAAGCGTTTCTCCGAAGTTCTCACACAGCGCGGCGATGATTGTTTTTATTCTGGGAATATTGTTGCATTGAGAGATAATAAAGCTCACAAGTGTTTCCCATGGATCCTGCCGCAGAATACGTATCCCTCGGCCAAAGTCGGCACAGTCTCTGAGGTATTCCGGCTCCGTGAAGCGGGCGGAAGCAGCCTCGTAATCGGCATCGAGGTCAAAATAATTCTCCCAAAAGGGGCGAGCATCTTCCAGCGCGTCGCAGAGGATTTTACCGTCCGCTTGTTGAATTGTCAGTGTATGACCACCGGCCACGCCTGTGTAAGCACCGTCGCCGCATACAGTCCACCGAAAGCATTGTCCGCACTCAAAAGTTTTTTTGAGATCGAGCACGTCTGCAGAGCAAAGGACATAGTCGTTTTTCAGCCCAGTATTCATAAGCCTGTTCTCCGTTTGGTTTGCATTGGGAAGCAAATTGCAAAAATCCCGCCCCAAATGAGGCGGGATCAATGGTCCATTTTAATTAAAATGAGTGCTTATTCTTGTTTTTTCTGGCAGCCTCAGATTTCTTGCGGCGCTTGACGCTGGGACTCTGATAGTATTCCTTTTTTCTGAGGTCTGACATAACTCCGGACTTCGCACAGCTTCTCTTGAATCGCTTGAGAGCGCTGTCCAGAGATTCATTCTCTTTTACGCGTACTTCTGACATTTTATTTCCCTCCCTCCAAATACGCCAAAATGGCGTTTTAAGGGCCATCGTCCATGGCTTTAGCAAATCTGATTATAATGGTTTTTTAGGACGTTGTCAAGCACATTTAACGGACAGGAAACGTCAATATGATGTATGCCTCCAGTTCAAAACGATTTTAATACATATATATGTTCATAATCAAAAAGAAATGGATTAGTGCTAAATCCGGTGGTTGTACCCAGCGCAATCCTTTTGTGAAAGAATGTTAAAATTCATGCAAAACTCAATTTGAAATTTTACTTGTATTATTTTCTAAATATGCTTATAATGATTATAATGACATGTATGTTATGTAATCAGTAAATGGGGGAGTTATCCGGTGGAAACTAATCCTGTACTTCTTAGCGCTCTGTCTCTGGACAGCGATATTCCGCTTTATTCTCAGCTCGTAAGTATCGTAAAACGCAATATCACGGCCGGTACGCTGAGCGCCGGTGAGCTTTTGCCTTCTGAGGCGGAGCTTTGCAGAACCTTCAATATTAGCCGCAGTACCGTTCGCCAAGCTATTGGTTCGCTCGAGGCTGAGGGTTTAGTTGTCCGCAAGCAGGGCAGAGGAACCTTTGTCGCCGAGCCGAAAATGAGGCGTAAAACAGAAAACGTCTATTCATTTACATCAGAAATTAGCTCAATGGGACTGACGCCATCTTCGAAGCTCATCGAATTTGAGGTCATAACACCCACGCCCGACCTGATGAAAGTGCTCGAGTTAAATTCTGCGGATAAGAGCGTCTACCGCTTCACCCGTATCCGAAACGTCAACAACGAGCCACTCATTCTCGAAACCTCGTTTTATCCGCAGTATATCTACCCAAAGCTCACAAGAGAGCTTTTGAGAACCCATAGCTTCTACAGCCTGCTGTATGAAGTGGGTATTGCACCGGCTTCCGCAGTTGATTCGTACGAGGCAGTCGTCCTCGGCCGGGAAGAGGCGGAAATGCTCGGGTGCAGACCCGGAAACTGCGCGTTTTCTGTCCAGAGAAGAACGAGGACGGAAACGGGTATGATCTACGAATACACACAGAGCTTAATCAGGGCGGACCGAGTAACGCTCGATATTTACCTGCATAAGGATGGTGTATCCTTCTCGCGCAGCGTCGACAAATAAGACGGCGGGAGAATAATTGGCTTTTGCAAACGTATCCTACGTATGTGAATCAGATATATTTTTAAGGAGGACTTCAAATGAAAAAAATTAAAGTGGGAATCAACGGATTCGGAAGAATCGGAAGGCTGGTTTTCCGTGCCGGACTGAATAACGAGAACATCGAGTTTGTCGGCATCAACGACATGATTACGCCCGACTATATGGAGTACATGCTCAAGTATGATACCATCCATGGCAAGTTCCAGGGAGAAGTTAGCCATACCGAAAACAGCATTATTGTTAACGGTAAGAGCATCCCGGTTTTCAGCGAAAAGGATCCCAGCAAACTGCCTTGGGGCGATGTCGGCGCCGATTTCGTCGTCGAGTCCACAGGTCTGTTTACCACAACCGAAAAGGCGAGCGCACACCTAGCTGCCGGAGCCAAAAAGGTCGTTATTTCCGCCCCCTCCTCCGATGCACCGATGTTTGTCATGGGCGTCAACAATAAGTCCTACAAACCCGAGATGAAGATTGTATCCAATGCATCCTGCACCACCAACTGCCTTGCACCCCTTGCCAAGGTCATCAATGATAACTTCGGCATCGAGTCCGGCCTTATGACCACCGTTCACGCGACGACGGCTACCCAGCGCACAGTCGACGGTCCTTCTGCAAAGGACTGGAGAGGCGGAAGAGCGGCTGCCGGCAACATCATTCCCTCCTCAACGGGTGCTGCCAAGGCTGTTGGCAAGGTCATCCCCGAACTGGCAGGAAAATTGACCGGTATGGCATTCCGTGTTCCGACTCTGGACGTTTCCGTTGTTGACCTCACCGCGAACCTCAAGACCGGCACAACCTATGAAGAAATCTGCAAGGTCATGAAGGAAGCCTCCGAGGGCGAGCTTAAGGGTATCCTCGGCTATACCGACGAACTGGTTGTCTCTTCCGATTTCATCCATGATTCCCGCACCTCGATCTTTGATGCCGATGCAGGCATTATGCTCAACGAGAAATTTGTCAAGCTTGTCGCTTGGTACGACAACGAGTGGGGTTATTCCAACAAGGTCATTGACCTTATTGAGTATATCAGCACAGTCGAATAAGCCGAGAGCTTTGATATTGCTGCACTTTTGAGTATCGAAAGCAGTAACTTGTTTTGACAATATCGTTCAATTGCGAATAAGCTATATTTGTTGTGATAATGCTTTCGCTTAAAACGAACTTGTAATGAAACACCGCTGCGAGTAAATCACAAAAAAGAACACCTCTTATTTAGGTATTTTCGTACTTGAATAAGGGGTGTTTTTTGGTTGCTCAAGGACTTGGCATAGGAATTGCACCGGTTTGAAGTGGTAGAGCGCGTTTTAAAAGAGCGCCGGGAAACCTATGGCTACCGCAAAATGCAGCGGGAGTTGATTAAATAGGGTCTGATAATGATCGAATACTCAGTGCGGCGCACGTTGCGGGATCACGGACTATATTCTTTTGCAGACGTAAAATGCTGTCCATATAGAAGTGGGAAAACAGACGGGCAGTATAGTAAAGACCTTGTCTCACAGCACTTTTTGATAGCTAAGCGAAGCCGCATCGTTTGAAGCCGTTTGAAACGCGGTGATACATGCCAGTTTTTTTGTATAATGGTCTGCAATTCATCTTCCGACGGGACAGGCAAGCGTATTATTGCGCGCTCTAAGCGTTGTGTTTTATTATCTCCCGTGAGTTTAAAATAATCGCTGTATTCCTGCTCGACCATGTTCAAATCGTCTTTATAGTTCAATTCCCAATCTTTTCGCCCGTCACTTGATTCGGGGCTTGAAAATATGTCACAAGCTTTAAGAAATTATTGACTGTAAGTGCCTAGAAGTTGCTGGTGATATAAACGGTTTTTGTCGCCCCGTCCCAATCGACGCCTGCATTAAAGCCCTCCGCAACAGCCCGGACCGGCACCAATGTTCTCCCATTAACAATTTTTGGGGGCACATCAAGGGCAATAATCTTTCCGTTTACGGTAATATTTTTTTCCCCGATTTTCATTACTACAACTGAACTGCCCTTCGTCGCTGTGACTGTTTTCGAGCTTTCGTTCCAATATACCGCTGCGCCTAAAGCTTCAAAAATCGCCCGCAGAGGAACCAGTGTTCTTCCGTTATCCAAAATGGGAGGCTGATCGAAGGCTACTTTATTTCCGTCCAGTAATACCTGTATGCTATCATTCCGCGCCGTCACATAATCAGCTAATCTTGTGCCGTCTGGAATATTGTAAGAGTTATACAAATAAAAGGCGTAGATGCTTCTGGATGAATTGACATAAGCGTTGCTTTCTGCTTGATATACGTCTTCAGTAACCGTGCGGCCATTGATAAAGTATGTACCAATCTGGGCATTCTCGGGGTATTCTGAATAAAATACGACTTCAGCTTCCGATAATTGACCATTCTCAAGCTTGAACATCAGGGCGCCGCTAGCACCTGCCCCCAAGCCTCCGACAGTGATAAAGCTGTTTTTTTCGTCCCACATAAAAAGATGATGGTTGACTGTCCCCAGATTTATGACTTTTCCATCTTTATAGGTGTATATGGTATAAATACCAGAAGAGGCAAGAAACAGTTCCGGAGAGCCGTCTTCATCAACGTCATAAAGAGCAAAATTATAACGACTAAGTTCGTCTTTCAATGCTTTAAATAGTTTCATATAAGCATCTTCCCAGGGCGACTTGGGCGCATCCGAAGCATTAACGTTTTTAAATATTGCGCCACTTCTAATAGATGCTAATTTGTCTTTTGCCTCAAAAGCCAGATTTCCGTTTATGTTTGTCATGGTAAAATTATAACCGGTAAACTCATTGGACTCTGTTATGGTACAAAGTGCTTGATTTTCTTGGACGCTATAAGTACCGCTAAACTTATAATATCCCTCATACATATTTACATTAATGTTAAAAGTGCCATCTGGGTTGAAAGTTATAGTATTATTATCAGCTTCCCAAACAAAGCCTTTAACTTGATTATAAGTTCCATTAAATCTTGTGATACCTACTGCTTCTGCTTTTACAATTGGCACCAGACCAATCAACATAATCACTGTCAATATAAAGCAACCCCATCGTTTTTTCATTTCAATATTCCTAACTAAAAATATGATCTACTAAATATTAACATAAATATATTGATGGGTATAGAGTGAAAACAAATAATATCTATAAAATAACTTTTCATATTGATTTCATCATAAATGTCGTTGTAACAAGTGGCGTAATTCCAACAAGGTCATTGATCTCATTAAGTATAGCAGCTGTGTCGAGTAAATTTTTTAATTATAAGATAATAAGCATCCGTTCCAAGTTAAATCGGAACGGATGCTTCTGTGTATTTTGTCATATTACTAAAAGAATCAATAAGCGCCAATCGGCGGCATGAGGTCCGGCAGGAAAAACAGATTACTGTTTCTGTATTTAAAGAAGAACATCCTAAAAATAAGGTTGTTACCGGTTTCAAAACCCCGGAGTCCCGGAAGAAGGTCGTCAAATTCTTGATTAATGCCCGCGGATGGCAGCCGCTTGGAGAGTGCTGTTATATTAATAATTGAGGAAATGCAGGCATTGAAAGCAAAGGTCAGGTCGTTTTTGGTTGAATGGCCAATTGCAAAATATGCAGCTTTTAATTTCTCAGTACCGTCAAATAAACGCTGTGATGAGGCATAAGTGCCCACTTCGGCTTTTCCGTCAAGATCAAAAATGCTCAGGCAGTTTTTTCTGAGATAAGCGTCAAGTTCATCTTCGTAGGACATATGCTGTTTAATGCCACCAGAAAAATCATCATTGTGCGCAAAGCAGAAGTAGTCGCAAAGAAAGTGGCACATAAAGCCAAGTTTTTTTGAATACTCTGAACCTATTCTGCCCGTACTGCTCAGAGGCAGTTGGGACAGTTCGCCAAGAAGTTCAGCCTGCATTTTGGAACAGTGTTTGCTGAAGTGCGGGGCAACCCACATCGCTGGTGTGTAGTCCGGCGCAATGTTGCCATAGACAAAAGCAATGCGGTTAAGAAAAATTCCACGCTTTTGGAGCGCGGCATGCAGGAGATGTGCCATTGCAAAATGTGAAGTAGCTTTCATTTTACTCCTAGCTCCGTCCGTCGTTTATAGCCCGAAAGGGAACGGCCGGCCAGCGGCAAAACTGCCATAAGATTATGATCACGTTTTTGAACATGTTATTTTTAACAGGTTTATCGCATTATGTCAAGTTTATTCCCTGCATAGGATTTGTAATTAATCAACAAAAAACAAAAGCACAGGACTTAAAACTGACAGATGTCACAGAAAGTAAACTAATTGCTGATTAGTTAATAAAAAGTTTACTTTTGCTATATGGAAAGTGAAGGATATTAAGGAAAATTAAGACAAATTTGTGTTTAAAAAAACTTTTTTGCACAAAAAAGCCCGCTGTAGGCAGGGCCGAGCTAGAAGAATTTTTTACGAGATATTAAACTTATAAAATGTTATGTAAACTAAACAAATAACAAATGATGATTCGATTTTTGATATTTGAATTTGTGTGAAAATCAGATACATTTATATTGGGCAGACGCGGAACAATTTCCAGCCGTTTGCGTCTTAGGCAGTATTACATCAAAAATGTGGTTGTCATAATAACATAATTACTTTATAGATTGACATTATTTGCTGCCGATGATATATTTACAAGCGTACTAATACGAGCAATACACTTAATTGGTTTTTATAAGGAGAGTTGAAATGAAGAAAAAAATCCGCGGCTTTAGAGTGGCCGTTTCCCTGTGCTTGATCGTTACGGTTTTTACGGGACTTTTAGCCGGCTGCGGCGGTTCAAAGAAAAATGGGGGTGAAGGACTTTCCGAATACGTGTATGTTCCTTCTTATACGAGCGTGCCAGAAGAAGTGACAGAAATGTCCATTCCTTATGTTTCAGGAGACGTCGTTTATTTTAGTGCCAATGTTCCTGTCCATGCTGACGGGACACCGGCAACTCAAGATGAGCTTGACCAAATGAACAGCGGTTACGAAAAATATAAAGAGGCTTCTGCAACGAATGTCACAGTTTCGGCCGGGGGAACGGTGACCGAGGCTGTTACGACCGAGCCTGTTACGACCGAGCCTGTTGCTCCTCCGACAAGCGATATTACATATAAGACTTTTCTATATTCCATTAATAAGGATGGCACAAACTACCAGAAGCTTCCGGATTATGTACCGAAGAACCCGGTAGACGACAAATATTCATATAGCAACTTGGATAAGCTTGTTGCCGACGCTCAGGGAAACATTTGGGTCGCCGAGAGTGTGAGCAAGACCATCTTCGATTTACCCGAAGGATTTGACGCCACGACCCAGGACCCTTGGCAGTATTATGTGTCGGATGAGCGCAGTAGTTTTATCCGCAAGCTATCCCCCACGGGTGCGGAGATTTCCAGTATTGATCTCACGCAGTATGTTGAAAAGCCGGACAGTCAGGACAAATATGCCGGTAGCTTCTATATTAGCTCTATGCTGTCTGATGGAGCGGGCAATATTTATATATCTGACGGAAACAATACCGTCTATGTAATCGGTTCGGATGGTTCGTTCCTTTTCAAGGTTTCCGTTGACAATTGGATTTCGAGCTTTATTCGTCTGCGTGACGGATCGGTCGGCGTCACAACCAGTATCCAGAACACAGCCGGTGACGGCAGCTATAGCATGCTGCTTAAAACGATCGATGCCACTACCAAGGCTTGGGGCAAGGAATACACCCTCCCGAGCGATATCTGGAATACCAGTGACGGCGGAGAAAAGTATGACTTTTGTTATACAAACAGCTCATCTCTCTTTGGTTATGATTTGACAAGCGGAACGGAGGAGCGAATCCTCACATGGCTAAACTGTGATATTGACGGTGATAACGTCCAGTTCAGCACAGTAGAGGACAACGGAAATGTTTTTGCCATTGCTAACAATTATAGTGACACCGGAGAATCCTCATTTGAGATGATGACGCTGGTTAAGACGCTCAGAAGTGACGTTAAAGAAAAGACGACACTGATCATGGCAACCATGTGGATGGACTACAATCTTAAAAAGCAGGTTCTAAAGTTTAACAAGTCCAATCAGAATTATAGGATTGAAATTACCGACTACTCCGAATATAACACGGATACTGATTATACTGCCGGGGCCACCAAGCTCAACACCGAGATGATCGCAGGCAATATTCCAGATCTTATTGACATCTCGAACCTGCCCTATAAGCAGTATGCTGCAAAGGGATTGCTGGAGGATCTGTATGCCTTTATTGATAAGGATACAGAACTGAGTCGAGATGCGTTTATTCCCGGCATTATCAAGGCCATGGAAACCGACGGCAAACTCTATCAGTTAGCGACGAATTTCAGTGTTCTGTCCATCGTTGGCGCACCGTCTGTTGTCGGAGAAGATATGGGCTGGACTATGGATGATATGGAGGCGATCATTAAAGCGCACCCGGATGCCGATAGCCCATTTGGTCAATACATGACAAGGGACAACATTATTCAGACGCTCTGTATGCTCAATATGGATCAATACATGAATTGGCAGACGGGTGAATGCAGCTTTAACTCCGATTCTTTCAAAAAGCTTCTTACATTCGCAAAAAGCTTCCCTGAAAAGTTTGAATACACCGAGGACACCGAGTGGATTGATCCGTCGACACTCATTCAGGATGGCCGCCAGATATTTGAAATATTCAGTGCAAGTGACTTCCAAACCTATCAGTATTACAAGGCCATGTTCGGTGGTGCAATTACATTTAAGGGATTGCCTTCCGAAAACGGCAGCGGGAACGTTGCGCAGATCGGCGGCGGACTTGCAATGACCAGTGCCTGCAAAGACAAAGACGCGGCGTGGCAGTTCTTGCGGACGCTTATATCCGACGACTATCAGGAATCCATAAGCTGGTATTTCCCAATTACTCAAAAAGCCTTTGATAAAAAACTTGCGGATGCAATGAAGCAGGAATATACTACTGATGAAAATGGCAACAAGGTTCCTGTTTCAAATGGCGGCATGAGTATGGGCGACGGTCAGGTAGTCAATTTCTACGCGGTGACGCAGGAAGAGGCCGATCAGATAAAGGCCCTCATTAATTCCGTAAGCTCTACCGCTACCTATGATCAGAAATTGCTGAATATTATTCAGGAAGAATCGGCATTTTTCTTCTCAGGAGAAAAGACTGTGGACCAGGTTGCGGACATCATTCAGAGCCGTATGACAATCTACATTAACGAACAGAGATAAATGATTTGGCGCCTCGGGCGGGGTTTCCTGCCCGAGGGAATAAGAGGTAGGTACGATGAAGAAAAAGTGGCAGCAACTTGATGAACGCAAAAAAGACCGCCTGCGCGATTTGGCGTTTGTTTCTCCCAGCATTCTGGGTGTTGGTGTGTTCTTTATCGTACCTTTTTTTGTCATCGTCTATTACTCATTAATTAATAACCCCATACAGCACAAATTTGTCCTGTTTAGTAACTTTATTGCTTTGTTTAAGAACTCAGCCTTTGTTACAGCAGCAAAAAATACGGCCACCTTCTCGCTGGTTGCCGTTCCGCTCGCCGTACTTTTATCTTTTTTGCTCGCACAGTTGCTTGAATGCCGCATACCGCTAAAAAGTCAGTTTCGGACTTTTTTTCTCAGTCCGATGATGGTGCCGGTCGCTTCTGTCGTTCTAATATGGCAGGTTATTTTCAGCAACAACGGAACCTTGAACGATTTTTTGTCTATGTTCGGCGTTGAAAAAATTGACTGGCTCAAGTCACAGTATGCACAGGTTGTGGTTGTATCACTTTTTCTCTGGAAAAATCTTGGCTACAATATGATTCTTTTTATGGCGGCGCTGAACAATATTCCGAAGGAACTTATTGAAGTGGCGGATATCGATGGGGCGACGCCATGGTTTAAGTTTAAAAACATTACCCTGAGGTATCTGTCCCCGACCATTCTTTTCGTCACCATACTTTCGCTTATTAACTCTTTTAAGGTGTTCCGCGAGGTTTATCTCCTCACAGGAGAATACCCTGTTGAGAGTTTGTATATGCTCCAGCATTTCATGAATAACACCTTTAAGTCGCTTGATTACCAAAAGCTTTCCGCCGCCGCGGTGCTTATGGCACTGGTGATGGTAATGATCATCGCGCTGCTTTTCTTCTTTGAGGACAAGCTCGGAAAGGACGTGGAAGGATGAAGAAAAAGCGCCTTCTCGGAAGAGGAATGCTCATGCTTCTGGCAGCCTTGTTTGCCGTGACATTCCTTTTACCAACAGTCTTGACAATCTCAAATTCCTTTATGTCTCAGTCGGAAATCGCCGCAAATTACGGTGCTGTTTTCCAGAATGCAGCCGGTTCAACGAAGACCTATATATCAGACCAGGTCAATTTAAAATTCATTCCGGACAAGGTGACCTTCAGCCAATATGCTACGGCGCTTATCAAAAGCCCGGACTATTTGCTTAAATTCTGGAACTCGGTATTTTTGGTGGTTCCCATTGTCCTCTTGCAGGTCGCTGTCGCCGCGCTGACAGCATATAGCTTTACGCGATATCGAGGAAAAATGAAGACTTTTCTGTTTTTCTTCTATGTCATATTGATGCTGATGCCGTATCAGGTTACACTTGTGCCGAACTACCTTGTTTCGGATTGGCTGGGTATTTTGAATACCCGCTGGGCCATTATCATGCCCGGTGTTTTTGCACCGTTCAGCGTGTTCCTGCTGACAAAGTTCATGCGCCGTATTCCGAAATCGCTCATTGAAGCTGCAAAGCTTGACGGAGCGGGGGAGTGGCTGATCTTTACCAAAATATGTCTGCCCCAGTGCCGAAGCGCGCTATACTCTATTGCTATTCTAGTTTTTATTGATTATTGGAACATGGTCGAACAGCCGATTATCCTGCTGCCTGATACTACAAAGCAGCCATTATCGGTTTTCCTGTCAACGATTAACGCAAGCGAAGTTGGACTTGCCTTCGCAGTTGCAACCATATATATGATACCATCTCTGCTGCTCTTCCTGCACGGAGAAGAAGCGCTAGTAGAGGGCATCACAAATGCCGGTTCGGTTAAAGGCTGATACCCTGCAAAATACTGTCTATGAGTTATGTAAACCAAACGAAAGGACTTCGGGTTATGACGGAACAGAAAACAAAAAAACGAGGTTGGGTAAAAAATGCGGTCATCATCTTTCTGGCGGCTATGCTTTTCCTAACTTTCTTTTCAAATACCATTATGAACCATTCTTTGCCCGAGGTCGCAGCTCAGTATGTGCAATCCGGCACAATTAGTGCAAAGATTAGAGGTACGGGTACGGTAACAGCCAACGAGAGCTATGAGGTCAAAAGCGAACAGTCGCGAGAGGTGCTCTCGGTTCCTGTCAAGGTCGGCGATAAGGTCGCCGTAGGTGATACCCTGCTACTCTATTCGGATGCCGAGAGTACGCAGCTCAAGGAGGCCCAGGCTGCTCTGGACGCGTTGGTACTTGCTTATAAAAAAGCGCTTGTAAATTCGAATGACAGCGATTATGCCAAGGAAAACAGGGACATTCAACTTGCTCAGACGGCGCTGGATAAGGCCAAGGCCGACAGGGACAAATACGTAGTGTCTGCCGGGGACCTAGCGACAGCAAAGGCAAACTACAATTCCTCAAAGACTGATGTAGCGGTTCAGCAGGCCAAGGTGGACGCACTTGCTGACCAGCTGGCAAGTCTTTCGCCGGGAACGGACAATTCGTCAGCCATTATAGCTAAGACCAGCGAAGTGACAGCGGCTCAGAACGCATATGATGCCGCGATGCTCATGTATAAAGAAGGCTATGACAAGATTAAAAAGTGTGCGGCGACCTGGCAGATGTCGATTACGTCACCTGCTGACCGCAAAGATATAGCTGTTTATTTGGAAGCGCTCGCGAAGTCTTTCACGAATCTTCTCAAGGGGACGGGGACTTTCCCAACGTCGCCGCCGGATGAAATAAAACAAGCTTTTCCCACTACGCCGTCACCGGATGTGCCCTTTAATAAGGACAATGTCACGCTGATGCTGGAGGCCTACAACGCCATAAACCCGCTTGAAAAGAACCTGGGGACCCTCAGAAACGAGCTCAACGCGCTCTATAATTCGGGCGGCGGTGACTATAACTACTATATGGTGAAAAATCAGCTTGCGGACGCCAAAAAAACACTCGCCACGCTCCAGACAAATATGACGAACAACGAAAGCTATTACAAAGAGCTGGACGAAAAAAATACAAAATATGAAACCGCTCAGACAGCGGTAGAGACAAACCAGAAGAATCTTCAGGACCTGATGTTCGCACTGGCGGAAAAGAAGAAGGCCGACGGAAAAACGCAAGCCTCCGAGGCGTTGGATCTTGCTGCGCAGAGAAAGCAAATTGAAGATAAGACAGAGGAACTCGAGAAGCTCAAGTCCGGCGGAGAGGGCGCAACAGTTGAAAGCAAAGTCAATGGCATTGTGGCGGCTGTCAACATTTCTGCGGGAAAAACCGCAGAAAAGGACGTGGTCTTAATGACGATTGAAGTCCCGGACATGGGCTACGGCATCAATTTTTCCGTCACCACCGAACAGAGTAAAAAGGTTGCACTGGGTGATACTGCGGAAATCACAAACTACTATGCCTCCGAACCGATAACGGCAACGCTCGTTGCTGTCAAGTCCGATCCCCAGAACCCTACGACCAATAAAATTCTCAGCTTCAAGCTTCAGGGTGCAGTTGAAAGCGGTTCGCAGCTAAGCATTTCGATCGGCGAGCGCGGCGGCAACTATGAGACAATTGTACCAACCAGCGCCATTCGTTCCGATAATAACGGCAAATTTGTTTTGGCGGTCATTGCAAAAAACAGCCCGCTAGGCAATAGATATATAGCCACGCGCATTGATGTCCAAGTTTTGGCGGCTGACGATGTCAACAGTGCCGTTTCGGGCGGACTGACCACCAGCGACTTCGTCATAACCACGTCCACAAAGCCCATTGAACCAGGCATGCAGGTGCGTCTGGCAGACACATAAAAGCCCTGCAAGAAAAGGAGAGACGTCATGAAAAGCAAAAAACAAATACTGCTTATTGCTGTAAACGTCTTTCTTTTGGCTCTGATAGGTGTGTGCCTGCTCGGCATCCGAAATGACAGCAGCTTGCTGCTTAATCAGCAGGCCGCGAAGGTCTGGGCGGGAGAAAGTCAGGAGCGTTTTGCGCAAGTATCTTGCTTTTTTCCTGTGGATAAACTTACATCTTTTGAAAATGTTTATGCTTTCAGAAAAACAATTGACCTAAAGCTCAACGATGTAGGTCTTGAGAAAAAGGCGGAAGGAAGCTACTGGGCGGATTGCTATTCTGCGACGGATGCCCTGATGGTAGCAGGCGATCGTAATTCGGCCGAGGCTACGGTCGTCGGTGTCGGCGGAGACTTTTTCCTCTTTCACCCCTACGTGCTCGAGTCGGGCAGCTATATCTACGATGATGACATTATGAAGGATAGAGTTGTACTGGACTATGAGCTGGCTTGGAAGCTCTTTGGTGGTACCTCGCTGGAGGGGATGACGGTTCAAATTGGCGGCAAACCCTACTATGTGGCGGGTGTAATCCGCAGAGAAACGGATAAATTCACCCAAAAGGCCTATTCCGGTGAACCTCTAATGTTTATGGCTTATTCGACGCTCGCCGCCATCAACGAGAACACGGGCATCAGTACTTATGAGATAGCGATGCCGGACCCGATCTCCAATTTTGCCAAGACCTTTGTGTCGGACGCGTTTAAGATGGCAGGCGGTGTTGCAGTAGAAAACAGTGCACGCTATAATTTTTCCAGCATCCTTAAAATATTTACACATTTTGGCGAACGCTCAATCATTTCGGAGGGGGTAAGCTATCCCTATTGGGAGAACGCGGCAAGAATCTCAGAGGCTTATGTTGCCAGACTCTATGTTTATATAGCACTGCTGTCCCTGTTTCCGTTTATTTGTCTGATCATTCTTTCCGTCCGTCTTATTAAGCGGCTTATTGCTTGGCTCAAACGCAAAAAATTCGAGGCGGTGGACGCTTGGGAGGATCGCTATGCGCGTCAAGCAACATGGAAGGCGCGAAGGGCTCAGAAGCGTATTGACCGCAACCTAAAGCGCCACGAAAAAACAAAAAAGCAAACGCTCAAGGCGATCAAGCCTTTAGCATCGGTACCCCCAGAGGACGAAGAAAAAGCGGTTGCACTCGACGTTGAGAACATTGTTCGAGAAATCATGGAAGAAATCAGCGGGGCATCCCCCAAACAGTAGCCGTCGCCCCCATTAATAAAAGCAAGACGCAGCAGCGACAAGTCGCGTGCGTCTTGCTTTATTTTATCAGTTGTCATACTTATCACGGCTATTTTAGCCCCAATGCGGCAATGTGCTCTTTTGCCAGAGCAGTTACGCCGTTGAAATTGACATTCGGATTGAAAATGCCTTCGATGCGCTCGTGCAGCCGATCAGCTTCCGAAAGGGCTGAAAAGGCCTCGGTAAGCAACGTATCGGTCATTTTTTCGCAGCGGCGCAGTTCCGGTCTTGTCATTTTGATACGCTCACTGTTGGCCAGCGCGTCGAGCCTAATGCGCCTAGCACCAGAAAAGTCAGAAAGCGGAGAGCTGGAGGAACCAAAGCCGAGTTTTAGGGCGGGAATGAGCACGGCCTCCGGCATGTCGGGCAGCAGAGGGTCGGGACAAAAGATAACATCATATCCGGCGTCGATTGCGGCCTGTGACAGATATTGAAGGGCGGCGCCGCCCATTCTTAGCCTGTTTTCGAAAACGTAGAAGCGATTGCAGAGGACCTTTGCGGTCTCGGGGAAAGAGCAGATGCCCCGACAGGTAAGTGCACTCAAAAAGCGGTATGTTATCCGTCCCTTCTCCCTGCGGCGCTTTCCGAACTCCCGCTGCGCGATGCCACCGGCGCGCCGAACTGCGGCCTCTTTCTCAGCGGCCGTTGAAAAACCGCTTTGCCAGTCACGTCTAAGTTCTCCTGCGGCGGCGATCATCGCGTAAGCCTTCTTATAGCAGGCGCTGCAGCCCCGGAAAAGTTCTTTGAGTTCCGGCTTATACTCTCCTATTGCCTTGTAGTCGTAAAAAACGCCCAAATCAATATTGGCCGAATCGACGCCGGGCATGTGAGGATCCGTCACGTGCGGTGCTGTGCCGTCTGTATAAGCTGTCTTCAGTGCAGGGATATAGACGCCGTCAAGGGAGGAGGGGTCTCCGGAGCACACGGCATACTCCACGCTCAGTCCCGC
>JGI24731J21663_1001719_pt1 | contig 15506 bp, 18 predicted proteins | sample EPASupsiteHSE605_FD_21663 | JGI IMG/M metagenome (IMG submission 21663) | reverse complement strand
ATCTACACAATAGTAGCGGCTGCTGGTTACAAGATTGCGGCTGTAACGGTAGACGGCTCATCCTTTGGCGCGCTATCCAGCTACACCTTCAGCAATGTCTCCGCTGCCCATTCGATAAGCGTAATGTTTGAGTCTGCCGCGACGCTTTCAATAGGAAGCGTTACTCTTGGTGACGGCGGTGCAGGCACGCTCAAGTCTGGGAACGTGACGAAAAGCGGATACGGCATTACTGTGAGCCTACCTGTCACGTCCTCCTATGTCAGCGGAACGACGGTTATAGCCAACTATAATTTCACTTTGGCCAGGACCATCTCGCTTGAAGGCGCCGGCGGCACATGGCAGTTTCCGGTTGACTCCGACAGTGTCACAAGGGCCAGAAAAGTTTACATTCCCGTTAAAACCAAAGACGGAACCTATACGATAACTTTTACCGTCAAGGCGCTTGACCCGCAGGCCACGGCGCTGACCGGTTCGAATGTTTATCTGACTGCAGCAAAGACCGTCACGCTGATCATCAGGGGCAGTATGTACGACGATGACGCCACAGGCGATTCCTGAGCATATTAGGATCCCACTTCCGTCAATGCTCCAGTATTTTTTCTCCATGTTTCCGTTCTCGTCTTTAGTTTGTTCGACGCGGAGCGTCGCTTTTGCAAGCATGACATTTTGCCGTCACCGCGACGGCAAAATGTCCTTTTTAGGGCTCTGCCCTAATACCCTTTCTTGTACCGAACTATATTCGGAACGAAAAAACAAACAGGCCGACTCCTCAGATTGAAGAGTTGGCCCGCCTAATTAATATATTGTTTTGGTTCAGAAGATTTCGTGTGTATACGAAAATTTGCAGTCACAGCCCCCCTCATATTTTTCGTGATGACACCATACAGCATCTCGCTTTTCACCGGTATATGCCAACCATTAACCTTATTAGCCTGGAGGTGACAGCTATTGGATCCGCGCAGCTTTAAAATCAGCGTCAGGCTCAACCATCGTGAGCACGACCACCTTAAAAAGCAATCCCAGCTATCCGGCCTATCCATGGAGGCGCTTATCCGATTTCTAATCATGGGCACTAACGTGAAGCCTATCCCGCCCGATCAGCTCGGGGGAGTATTACGCCATCTAGCGGCTATTGGCAACAACATTAACCAAATTGCGCGGGTGGCCAACGGGACGGGACATATAGGCAAGGATGACATTGACGCCATAAAATCCATGCAGGCACAAATATGGCGTCAAGTCAAAGCATTCTGACCCATGGCTATCACAAAAATTCTCTTTATTCGCTCAAGACTGGATGATCGAGTATCCTATGTGACCAACGAGAAAAAGACCACACTGGACGGCATGATTGAATATGTCGTTAATGGAGACAAAACCGAACAGCGGCTATATGAGGCAGCCCTCAACTGTGCTTCCCCTGAGACGGCATATCCGGAAATGATGGCCACTAAAGAGCGTTGGGGGAAGACTGACGGCGTTCTAGGTTATCATATTATTCAGAGCTTTGCAGCCGGCGAAATAGTGCCTGACAAGGCTCACGAAATTGGTATTGCGCTCGCCCACCAACTTTTTGGTGACCGTTTTGAAGCCGTGATCGGAACACATTTAAACACCGACAACTTGCATACCCATATTGTCATAAATGCCGTATCCTTCAAAGACGGCGGAAAATATCGATCCACAAAAGCAAATATGTATCGCATCCGCGAGGTATCTGATGCGTTATGCCGGGAGCATAGTTTGTCGGTTATTCTCCGTTCACAGGGACACGGGATGAACTACGCTGAGTATATAGCCCAGAAGGCCGGCAAACGTACCTGGCGGGACGCAATTCGTGAGGATGTAGACGAAGTGATCAGGTGCTGCCATGCCCCCAGCCAGTTTGTTCCGGCACTTCGAAATCAAGGTTATGAAGTCAAGGAGAGCGTTAAATACATGGCTGTTCGTCCTCCGGGTAAGGAGCGGTTTGTGCGGCTCAAATCTCTCGGTGCGCAATATGAGTGGGTAAACATTCAGCACCGGATTTTTAATCAGAAAACTGTCAAGGTTCTGCCGGAGCTGAGCCAAAGAATACAAGCACGCGGTTACCATCTGAGGGGGGTACTGCCGAGAAAGAGAATCACCGGTTATCGCGCCCTGTATTATCATTATTTGTACAAGATGGGGATACTCCCCATAAATCGGGCATCTGCAAAGCGGGTGCCTTTTGTTTTGCGCGAGGAACTTTACAAGCTGGAGCGCATCAGCGCCGAAGTTAAGCTGCTTTGTGCACACAAAATTGATACAGCTGAACAGCTTGGCGCCTATCAAACCTCAATTGAAGCTCGAATAACTATCGTTTCCGACGAGCGCAAATTGCTGCGGAATAAGACCCGCATCTGCCATGACACATCACAGGCTGCGTTGCTTCGGGAACAGGCTTCTGCATTTACCAAGCAGCTGTCAATATTGCGTAGGGAGGTGAAGCTGTGCGAGGGTATTCGGACTCGTTCACAGGAAATACCAAAAACGCTCAAGCAGGCAAAACAGGAAGAAAAGGAATATGACAAGGAGATGATGAAACATGAGCAGCAACGCAGACGCTGCGGACCAAGCCGTTAGTATGTCTTTACGAGGTGTCAAGCTCGTTGCTGAAATTACAGGCACGGGCGCAAAAAATCTTGCCACCTATCTCTACGCGGTCCTAAATGATCAGAAACGCACCCGCGGAAAAATCCGATTGGAGGGTCTCCTGCGCAGCGGTAAGGAGCTCAAGGTCTTCGCTGTCAAGACGGAGGACCTTCCCACGTTTAGCAAGGAAGCCAAACGATATGGCGTTCTCTATTGTGCCCTTCGGGATAAGAAGGATAAGGACGGAATTTGCGATATCATGATAAGGGCTGAGGATGCAAGCAAGATTAACCGCATAGTAGAGCGTTTTTCTCTCGCCACAGCTGATACATCTGCCATCAAAACAGAAATTGAAAAGTCCCAGCCAAAAAAATCTGAGCCCGTTAAAGGTTCTCTCGTTAACAAGAATATAGATACGCCTATTGACGAATCTAAGGACGCTGAGCTAAAAAAACAGGAGGATGTACCAAGCCCTACGATAGCAGCTCTGGAAAAGTCCATTCAATCAGAAGCTTCCTCGCCGATCAAGGAAGCAACGGTCGGCGGGACTGAACGGCACTCCATCCGCAATGAGCTGCAAAAAATCAAAGCTCAGCAAAGACAAATAGTCGTCGTGCCGGAGCTCCGGGCAGAAAAAAGTCCGAATGGCAACATGCATTCTGCCGCTAAAAACGACCTACCGTGGGAATTAAAAAGCAGCCCAAAAAAGGAGCGTCCGTAATGGAATACTTTGATGGCATTTTAATTGAAATGGGCGCTATTCTTTGTGGACACGCTCGACGCCCAAAAAAGAAGCGAGGCAATGGCGAAGATGAAACAAGGTAGATTCTCCAAAACAGCACTGCTTGCCCACGCTTTAGGCCTGATTCCAGCCATATGGGCGGCGCTGCTGATCGCGCCGCATCTTCACGGTGGTTTGCCGGAGATGCTGAAAAAATTGTCGGCGGCGATAAACAATCCATCCGATATTGTCTGGTGTGAAGACAGCCTTAAAACTGTCTTCATTTTTATTGCCGGCTATGCGCTATGTATCGGTATCTGGCTGTCTACCATTGGCAATTACCGCCGTCGGGAGGAACACGGCTCTGCCCAGTGGGGCAATTCAGTAAGGATCTGCAGCAGGTACCAAACAGCAAAATTCTCTTCCAACAAACTTCTGACCCAAAATGTCCGTATAGGACTTGACGGCAGGACGCATCAACACAACCTCAACGTCATGGTGGTTGGCGGGTCCGGCAGCGGTAAGACACGCTTTTACGCCAAACCGAATGTGATGCAGGCCAACACGTCTTTTGTTGTGCTCGACCCGAAGGGGGAGATTCTGCGTGATACGGGAAATTTGTTGGAGGCGAAGGGCTATAACGTGCGCGTGCTGGATTTAATCAACATGGAGCTCTCCCATTGCTATAACCCCTTCGAGTACATCACCTCTGATAAAGACATCCCCGTTCTCGTGACCAACTTCTTTAAAAACACCACACCAAAAGGGACGCGGACAAACGACCCTTTCTGGGACAACTCGGCCATGATGCTGCTGGAGGCACTGATGTTTTTGCTATGGTACGAAGCGCCTAAAGAAGAACAGAATTTTGAAATGGTAATGGAACTCATAGACGCAATGGACGTCAGCGAGGAGGATGAGAATTTTGTGTGTCCATTGGATGTCCTGTTTCAGCGGATCGCGCTGGATAATCCCACCCATATTGCCGTGAGCTATTACAACAAGGTCACGAAGGGCGCGGCAAAAACCATTAAGAGTATCCTGATAACGCTCATCACGCGCCTGGACAAGTTTAACCTCCCGCCCTTGTCTGCACTAACCCGCACCGATGACATGGCTCTGCCTACCATAGGCGAGAAAAAGGCCGCTCTGTTTGCCGTCATTCCCGACAACGATTCTAGCTTCAATTTCCTAGTCGGCATGCTCTACACGCAGCTTTTTCAGTCGCTCATGTATCTGGCCGATCACAAATATGGAGGCCGTCTCCCAGTCCACGTTCACTTTGTCATGGACGAATTTGCTAATGTCGCCCTTCCGGATGAATTTGATAAGCTGCTGTCTACCATGCGAAGCCGCGAGATCAGCGTATCAATTATCCTGCAAAATCTTGCTCAGCTCAAAGCTCTTTTTGAAAAGCAATGGGAGAGCATTATCGGCAACTGCGACGAGTTTCTATATCTCGGCGGCAACGAACAGAGTACCCACAAGTACGTCTCCGAGCTGCTAGGCAAGGAAACACTGGACACTAACACCTACAGCCGGAGCCGGGGGCACAGCGGCAGTTACTCGATCAACTGGCAACAGACCGGGCGTGAGCTTTTGATGCCGGACGAGGTACGGATGCTGGATAACCGTTATGCGCTGTTGTTCATACGCGGCGAGCGGCCAATTCGAGATAATAAGTTTGATATTCTGAAGCATCCCCATGTCAAGCTCACCACGGACGGCGGTGCAAAACCTTATATCCACGGCGAGACCGAAAGCGTCATCGCCACACTACGCTTTATAAAAGCTGACGAGCACACGCCAGTGAGTGCCGTCCCTTTACAGGATACTGATTTTAGCCGATACGAACTGCTCTCCGAAGCAGACTTGGAAGATAACTTCAAGGAGGTCAACGACACATGAGTCTTTCTCCCAAAATTCAACGCACCCTCACCATTTACTGTGTACTGATACTGATGCTCACTGTTCTCAGAGTAACCGCCTATGCTGCCGGGGATCCTCTTACCGTGGTTAACAATCTATCCGATTTCATTTTCGGGCTCATTCGAGCAGTCGGTATGATTTTGCTGGGCTTTGGTATTGTTCAAGTCGGCCTTTCTCTGAAAACACACGACCCTTCACAGCGTGCCAATGGATTTATGACGGTTGCAGGCGGCATAGTTATCACGTTTGCCAAAGAAATTTTAAATCTTATCACGGGAGGTTGATGGCAATGTTCAATAATTTCCCCATAACTGAAAAAATGCATATACATTCTTTAGACGGTGAATTACGAGATGGCACAATTCTGGAACGGCTTGGGAATAACGATTATATGGCCGAGTTTAACGGGGTAAAATGCCATGCAATCTACAACCCTTTTGTGGATAAATTCTATGTGGACGACAAATATGGTGTCATACCGGACAAGGCGAAAGTCCGGGATAGCGAGTGCCGATAATAAATACAGGTGAAGGCCCATGTTTACTGCATGGGCCCTTTTTGAATTGAGGTGAGATGATTGGAAAATGAAAGCTGGATCGTCGGCAATCTCAACTATTCATTGCGAACATGGAATAACTACCTATCTCAAATTTGGGATCTGATTACTGAATCTCCGGCTGAATTTCGGGGAGGAATAATCTGGGGCGTCATGAAAGATGTGCACGGCGCGCTGCAGGCAATCGGCCTTGCTTTGCTGGTTCTTTTCTTCGTTGTGGGCTTAGTCAAGACCTGCGGCAGTTTTGCGGATGTCAAAAAGCCGGAACATGCATTAAAGCTTTTTATCCGTTTTGCAATTGCAAAGGGGATTGTGACCTATGGAATGACGCTGATGATAGCACTGTTTGACATTATTCAGGGGATCGTCGGTACGATTATGACAGCGTCTGGCTTTGGCGGCACACCGGAAACGGTGTTGCCGGATGAGATCATTGCAGCCATTGAGGACTGCTCCTTTTGGCAGAGCATCCCGTTGTGGGCAGTCACGCTCATAGGCTGTCTGGTAATCCTAGTCCTCTCATTTATCATGATCATGTCTGTCTACGGGCGTTTTTTTAAGCTCTATCTTTACGCCGCCATTGCACCAGTTCCACTTTCCACCTTTGCCGGCGAGCCAAGTCAAAGCATAGGCCGGAGCTTTCTCAAAAGCTACGCCGCTGTCTGCCTGGAGGGCGCTGTCATTGTTCTCAGCTGCGTCATTTTCTCTGTATTTGCGTCATCGCCGCCTGCAGTGGATACAACAGCTACGGCCGTGACAATGGTGTGGTCCTATATTGCGGAACTCATTTTCAACATGCTCATTCTTGTCGGAACGGTCAAAATGGCTGACCGCGTGGTAAAGGAGATGATGGGACTTTAGTAAAATTCTTCATTTTATATTTGCTATAACAAACGCGTTGCATTCGTGGTATAATTATGGTATTATAAGGCCATCTAAAGGAGGACATCGTTATGCCCCAGATCATCCCTATTCGTGACCTTAAGAATACGAGCGAAATTTCACAGATGTGTGCCGCTACCAGTGATCCTATTTTCATAACCAAGAACGGCTATGGCGATATGGTTATCATGAGCATGAAAGCTTACGAGGAAAAAATGTATATGCTCGACGTTTACTCAAAACTTGCGGAGGCTGAAGCTCATGTAAAGGAAGGAAAGGTGCTTGACGCCGACACTTCTCTGAAAAATCTAAGGAACAGGTAGATGAAGCTGCGAAAGTTGCAACGATTTACCGCTTTTTCTATGGCCCACGAGATTATACGAAGCTGATATAACTCAATTATTAAATGAAGCGTCACGCACTTGCGCGGCGCTTCTGCTATGTCAGGAGGTAAACATTGGAAGTAAAAATAAACAAGGAAATCCGTGACTATACAGAAGCTATGTTTTTCGGCCTCAGTATGAGACAATTCATTTTTTCATTACTGGCAGTCGCCGTTGCTGTAGTCCTCTATTTTACTATGAGGAGCCGTTTTGGGATCGGTACACTGAGCTGGATATGTGTCCTTGGTGCGTTTCCATTTGCTGGGGCGGGCTTTATTAAGTATAACGGCATGACATGCGAACAGTTTATCTGGGTATGGATAAAGTCCGAAATCATTACTCCAAGAAAACTGCATTTTCATCCGACGAACATTTATTATGAAGCACTTCGCCCCGGCATTAAAAAGCGCGAAAGGGAGGCTTGTAAACGTTATGATCAAAACACTTGACCGTATTTTGAAGCAGGATCGGAAACGTTATTCCGTTCCCAGCGGCATACAAAGCATAATTCCCATCAGGCGTATCTGGCCGGATGGGATTTTTCTTGTCGGTAAAAAATATACCAAAAGCTTTCGCTTTACCGACGTTAACTATGCTGTTGCATCGAAAGAAGATCAGGAGGTCATGTTTATGAAATACTCCGAAGTACTCAATTCTCTGGATAGCGGAGCAACGGCTAAAATCACGGTCATTAATCACCGACTGAATCGTGCCGATTTTGAACAGACACTGCTTTTGGACAATAAGGATGACGGGCTTGATGACCTACGCAACGAATACAACGCTATGCTTATTGAAAAGGCTACCAGCGGTAGCGGCCTCGTTCAGGAACGGTATATCACTATCTCCGTAATGAAGAGGGATGTGGAAGAAGCCCGAGCTTATTTTTCCAGAACAGGGGCTGATCTCTCTGCGCATTTTTCGCGGCTCGGCTCACGTTGCGTTGAGCTTGACACTATTGCCCGTCTAAGGGTTCTTCACGAGTTTTATCGTCCTGGTGAGGAAGAAATCTTTCATTTTAGCTTTTCTGAAACGGCAAGAAAGGGCCACGATTTTAAGGATTATATCTGCCCAGATAGCTTCTCCTTTCACAAAAATTACTTTGAGATGGGCAATATGTTTGGACGCACCTTATTTCTAAAGGAATATGCGAGCTATATCAAGGACGACATGGTTGCCGAACTATGTGACCTTGGCCGTAATCTGATGCTCTCTATTGACATTATTCCGGTTCCAACCGACGAGGCCGTGCGAGAGGTGGAAGCACGCCTTCTCGGCGTCGAGACCAATATCACTAACTGGCAGCGCCGACAAAATGCCAACAGCAATTTTTCCGCGATTATTCCCTTTGATATGGAGCAGCAGCGTAGGGAAAGCCGCGAGTTTTTAGAGGATCTTGTAACCCGGGATCAGCGGATGATGTTTGGCACTATCACACTTCTGCACACGGCAGAGAGCCTTGAGAAACTAAACAACGACACTGAATCACTAATGATGACCGCACGCAAAAATCTCTGCCAACTTGCGCCGTTGAACTATCAGCAGGCGGACGGCCTAAACACCGCGTTACCAATCGGCTGCAGAAAAATTCATGCCCTGCGGACATTAAACACCGAAAGTACGGCGGTTTTCATGCCCTTCCGGGCACAGGAAATTGCCATGCCCGGCGGTGTCTACTACGGGACAAATACGATTTCCGGTAACCTGATTATTGCAGATCGCAAGCAGCTTTTAAATGGAAATGCCATGATTTTCGGTGTCTCCGGTTCAGGCAAGTCCGTTATGGCCAAGCAGGAGATCATTAAGCTCATGCTCTCCACGGAGGACGACATTATCATCATTGACCCGGAACGGGAATATTCGGCGCTGGTTAACACCTTTGGCGGTCAAATTATCAATATATCCGCAACAAGTGAGAATCATATAAATGCCCTTGATATGAATGCGGATTACGGTGATGGTAGGGACCCTGTTATCCTCAAGTCTGAATTCATCTTATCTCTGTGTGATCAACTTGTTGGTGGAACGCTTGGTCCAAAACAAAAGTCTCTCATTGACCGCTGCACAGCCAATGTCTACCGGATATATCAAAAATCCGGCTACAAAATTTCGCCGCCGACTCTTAAAAACTTCCGCGAGGAACTATTGCGTCAGCCGGAGCCGGAAGCCGCGGAGCTTGCCCTTGCTATCGAGCTGTTCACAGACGGCAGCCTGTCCACCTTTGCCAAGCAGACAAATGTGGATGTGAATAATCGTCTGATATGCTACGACATCCTTGACCTCGGAAAGCAGCTTCAGGCCATTGGAATGTTGGTCGTTCTGGACAGCATACTCAACCGAATCACTCAAAACCGTGCAAAGGGCAAAAGCACCTTCATCGTGATTGACGAGATCTATCTATTATTTCAGCACGAGTACAGCGCAAATTTCCTTTTCACACTCTGGAAGCGCGTTCGCAAATATGGCGCCTTCTGTACAGGCATTACGCAGAACGTGGATGACATGCTCCAGTCCCACACGGCTCGGACCATGCTGGCAAATTCCGAGTTTCTGGTCATTCTCAATCAGGCCTCTACGGACCGCATCGAGCTAGCCAAGCTTCTTAACATCTCTGATCCGCAGCTGTCCCATATTGACAATGTGGACGTCGGCCATGGCCTTTTAAAGATTGGCAGTGCCCTTATTCCCTTCTCAAATAAGTTTCCGCGCAATACCCAGCTTTATCGCTTGATGACCACAAAATTATCCGAGATCTATGATAACTGCAGTTATTGAAGAAATACCACTATTTTAAAAACGCAAAAACTTTGTATATGCAAGGCGTTCACTCATTCTTTTCGAACATCATAGATATCTCCTAAAGGAAGGTTCACCCCAAGCGCAACATGACTGATGACGAGCGGTATAAAACCAGGTCCGTCTACTGCAAGCCAGAACAAGTAGAATTGCTTCAGCAGTATTGAAAGATGTTGACATCGCCTTATAAATTTCTTGCAAATTGAATAATTTTTGTTATACTGATATATAATGATACCAATTAATATCAGTAAGGGGGGGCTGTGTTTATGGATGCGGCGCTATATGCAAAGATACTCTCAGACAAGAGCATTACAGATTTAAAAAAACTCCAATATAAGTTTCCTGACGCCAATATCAAGGAGCTCGTTGAACTTTTGAAAGCCAGCGTCTATAAACCCCTGCCCATTTCCGACTTTGCAGGGAACGATGTCGTATACATGGAGAACGTTGCCCAGGTTAGAATGAATGCGGTCAAATTGCTTCTCACACCTCAAAGCACAACGGAAACCTTCGGTCTCAAAGCAATGGAAGATGAAATTTCTTCTTCACTTACTATTGAAAACATCGACTTTTCGCGGGACAGTGTCAGAAAAATTCTGCAAGGTCAGGCGCCTTTAGACGAGAGCGAAAACCGCATTTACGGAATGAAGAAGGGGCTCGACTTCATCGCCGACCCAGTTAACTCAATTACGGAGCTAAATATATATGCTCTTTATGATGTGGCTATTAGTCGGTATCTGACAGAAAACGAAAAGCTTAAGTTCGGTATGTTCTACCGGCACGACAGCGTTTACATTGTTGGTCAGGAACTGGAGCATACCGGGTTGCCGTACGAAAAACTACCGGAGTATATGGGTAAACTGGTAGCCTTCATTAACGCCGAGAGCCAGATGAATGATCTTCTCAAAGCAGCGGTTATCCATTTTTATATTGCATATCTTCATCCGTATTTCGATGGCAACGGACGTATGGCCAGACTCGTGCATCTGTGGTTTTTGCGTCGTCAGGGCTATTCTTCTGCCCTATTCATTCCGTTTTCAAGCTATATCGACAGAAGCCGTACTGGGTATTACAATGCCTATTCACTTGCTGAAAAGAATCAAAAGCTCAGCGGCATAATGGACGTGACGCCATTTCTCGTCTACTTCATCGAATATGTATATAATAAATTTAGTTCTTCGTTGCCCTCAACTCAAACCTTGGATGTCTTTCGTAACGCCTTAGACAACGGCAAGATTACCGAGAAGGAAAAAGATCTCTGGAACTTCGTCCTATCCGCATATGGCAGCAGTGAATTTTCAACCAAACAGCTCGAACGGGATTTCGGTAGAGCCGCCTATGCCACAATTCGAGGCTTTGTATTGAAGTTTGAAGAGCTTGGCCTCCTCATGGCGCAAAAGTACAAAAACAAGGTCAAGTATTCTGTGGCAGCGCAGTAATAATATGTCACATGCATTGACCCCCACCTACCTTTATGGGGCATAGGTATACTCCAACATTCGTTTCCGCAAGCCGGTTGAACCCATTATACCTGCTAAGCTCAGATCTCGCGACACCTTCCGCGAGCGTAATGCTCCCATTCTCCATACTGTGCGCCAAGGTTTCCGTCACCTTGGATATCTGGTTCCCGTTCGAGCCGTAGTAATAGTTTGTCGTGTCCATCGGCGCTGAGTCCGTCTTGACCTCAGTCAACAAGCGATTGTCTGAATCGTAAAAATAGGTCGTTGAATAGGTTTTTGCTCCTGTCGCTGTGAGTATCACACGGTTGTTGTCAAGCACCTTCTGATAGTTGCCCAGACCTTGTTTCGCTCAGCTATCTAAAAGTGCTGTGAGACGAGGTCTTTACTATACTGCCCGTCTGTTTTCCCATTTCTATATTTTACTGCCATCCTTGCTTCTTAATATTTATTTTATTTTAATTTTTTCTTGATAAAGTTTAGCGAGTCTTACCTTCTATCAAATACGTATGAGGACGGTCAAGTTTGATCGTCCTCACGCTTTTTAGGGGTATACTGCTCTATTTGTGTTTTCCAAGCCTTTTTAGTTGTTTTTTTCTGCTTTCTTGAGTGATTGATTTACTGGTTAATGCTCTTCTTGATACGACTTTAAGAAAAGCATCCTCGCCGATTGCGTCTGTGTCAACAAAGTAACGCTTTTTTTTAGTGCAAAGAAACACATACTGTTTTCTTCGCTTTATTCGGACAATGTCCGAATAAAGCACTTCTTTTGTTACTCGTCCAAACATGCTCCTATACGTGAAGCTCTCTTCGGTATAGGTTATTCTCCATACCGCTGACAACATTACTATGTATACATTCAGTAGCCAAAAAGCTCCAAATCCAATAAACACCCACGTTGATTCTGTTCCATTAGGGAAAAAGTACATAAGAAACAGTATTATCGAGAAAATTAGCGCACCGATAGCACCAATGATAGTGTAGAGAGCAGGGAAATAAACCGTGTTCTTTTTATCTGCTGGTTTCTTTTTTAAAAACAACGGAACAATTAAATTTATAATCCATTGTGAAAACATAACTTCACTCCTGTTCTGCTTTTGCTTGCTAAACGCTTAATAAAAGAGTTATGTCTCCGAATGTATTTCATCATTTCTATAAACGCTTTTCTTGTATTGATCTTCTCTACTATGTTGTTTGTGTCCTGATAATCCTCAATTTTTTCCCCGGTCATGAAACCTTCAATCCACTCAGCATCTTTATTAACCGAGTATTTGCAAATGAGAAAACAACTCTCAGGATACTTATTAAATCCTTCTTGCGTTATGTAACGCTGTATAGCTTCCTGCGCTTTTAATATGAAGAATATACACCTAACTCCTTCGTTGCTTCATGTTCAAGTTCATTTCCGTATTCATAAGTGTGTCTCAATAGATAGACGTAAGAGTCCATTATTTAACCCCCCTATCTCCCCATTTTTTAATTTGACTGTATTCGCTAGAGGAAGTTGACCAATTACTGCCGCCATACTTTTCATTGATTAGCCTCGATGCAAAATCCTTTCCATTTTCAGGCTTTAATGGAGCATTCCCTTTAGCCAAACTTGGAACGTCTGTTACTAATATAAAAGTAACATTTTGCTATAATAAAAACAATTGACATATAATTAATATATTTCCTATTTATTTGTTATATTTTATAATTTATTTAAAATGTTCTTGTGGAATTATGTCTGATTATACAATCCAGCGCAGTTTCGTGAAACCGCCCCAAATTGTCGTGTAAAGAAAAAAGCAGATTGCAAGGGAGTAAGATAGGACACATCTATCAAACAAGTTTCAAAAATACGATACCGTCATTTACCTGTAATCCAGCAGTACAGATAAATGGCGGTTTTAATTATGACGGAGGATATGGTTTGTCTATCGTTATGACCACAGGGTCTGCCCTGCATTATTCCGAGAAGGACACGCGTTCAGGGCCAAAAAGAAAATTCCAAAACTGATAAAAATAACAGGAAGGATTACTAAAATGGCTAATGGCGAAAAAGGCAATCATCGCTTGAGAGAGATTACCGGCAACATAGAACAGGGTATTCGTGAGCTATTTCAAAGCAACAGATATACGCAATATCTCCGTACGATGTCCCAATTTCATCATTACTCCCTCAACAACACCATTCTCATTTATATGCAAATGCCGGACGCCAGCCTTGTGGCTGGTTTTAATAAATGGCGCGATCAGTTTGAGCGTAATGTCAGACATGGCGAAAAAGCCATTAAGATTATCGCACCCGCCCCCTCAAGAAAGAAAATTGATCGAAAAATTCTTGATCAAGATATGCTGACGCCCATTCTGGACTCGAATGGCAACGCCCTCACCGAAGAAGTTGAAGTAAAAATTCCGCTGTACAAGGTCGTATCAGTGTTCGACGTATCGCAGACAGAGGGAAAGCCACTGCCGATGCTTGCTGAAAGCCTCACCGGAAAAGTATCACAATATGAAGTTATTTTGGAATCGCTGCGTCGTTCTTCGCCTGTTCAAATTGATTTTGAAGCTATGAACCCTAGTACGGACGGCTATTTCAGCAAAAGGGATCAGCGCATTGCTATTCGATCCGGTATGAGCGAGGTGCAGACCGTCTCCGCAGTAATCCATGAGATAACCCATGCCAAACTTCACGATTACAAAAATCCAAACCTTATTGCCGGACAAGAGAACGGATCTTCGAAGCAGATAAAACCGAAAGATCGGCGAACCGAGGAAGTAGAAGCTGAGAGCGTATCCTATGCCGTCTGCCAATATTACGGTATCCAGACCAGCGGAAACAGTTTCGGCTACATCGCCAGTTGGAGTCAGAACAAAGAGTTACCGGAACTTCGTTCTTCCTTGGAAACTATCAACGAAGCCGCTTCCAACCTAATTACTGATATCGAGCAAAACTTTGCCGAGCTTATTAAAAAACGTGGATTAAACCTGACTTCACAGATATCCGATACAGCGCATATTGAAATCCCGTCTAACAAACAGGTGCACAAAAAAAACAGCGCTTCGCAAAAGCGCAGAGATGGAGCGATGATATGTTTTCAAATGATGAAATCAACCTGATGTGTATTTATGACACAAGAACACGGAAGGGCTTGATTGCGGAACTGACACAGATGCACGGTTATCTTGCCCCAGAGGATACGGCGCTTTTGGCCCTGACGGACTCCGTATTGGAAAAACTCCTCTGTATGAATGATGCCGAGTACGCCATGACCGAACTGTTTCCGGATTTTGACGATGGTTCATATTAGCCGAACGCTTTGATTAATATGGGTGTGGCGGAAAACAAATGCCACCCACATATAAAAAATCTTGGGGAACGGCGACTAAGTTTATGCTAGCCTTCATCACAAGGAAAGATGATTACTAATTTATTACATCGCCATAGGGCAATCGCTATGCAGCGGTTGTTCTTTTATTATGGTGGGCTGAGGTGTGTTCATGAAAGAAATTAAGACCAGAGAAACCATAAAATCCATCAGGGTCCCGGACAGAGCCGCAACTATTGCACGCAGAACGGAAAATACTTATGTCCGCACAAAGGAGCAGGCTGATCAAACACCCCAATCTGATGACAACTCTCCTATCCGTTATGCCGAGGGCGTTTCAGCTGATAGCATCCGAAATCTCACCCGTGATGCGGGCTATAAACTGCAAACTGCTAAGAGCCTAATTTTAAATTACACTGAACGCGGACGCAATTTTGCACAAAACAGCCAGAGACGTGTGGAAAGAAGTGCTTCCAACGTCATTGGGGGAAGATTGAGGCTAAACAGCAAGGCAGCAGGGCGCTCGGCAGAGCAACACGCCCTGATATCAGAAAAAGCGACCCGGCTGGGAGTTAAAGGCTCTATTAAGACGGCTGAACGCAGTATTAAAACGCCAGAACACTGCTCCCACAAATCCATCGCAACTACTCAGCCCACTGCTAAAATACCAATTAAATCCGTGCAGGCGGCAAGGGCTACCCAAACAACTATCTTCGCGAGCATCAAGAGGGGCGTTAGGGCTATCTCCACTGCGGCTAAAGCCGCGATTGGCGCCATCAAGGGACTAATCACTTCCATAACGGCAGGCGCTTTGGCCGCGGTTATGGTCATTGTTATAGTTCTTCTATCCGC
>JGI24731J21663_1001711_pt1 | contig 15599 bp, 14 predicted proteins | sample EPASupsiteHSE605_FD_21663 | JGI IMG/M metagenome (IMG submission 21663) | reverse complement strand
TGAGGAAGAGGTTTCTATCTTAAAAAAAGCCGCGGCATAGGTATGCTCAAATGTACACAATTTGAATATTATGCCAACCCAGATTCATTCTTTCCACATAGCCAATTATTTGAGGAAATTATTCGTTTTAAATACCTATTTCTTCAATTGTTCAAACTGGGCTGCGTCGAAAAAATGGTAGTACTTTTGTAGCGATATAGGCGACTAAAATATATTGAACTATACGGTTTTTAGGCCGTCATATTTCAGACGATATTCGACCGGGCTCAGATAGCCCAAAGATGCATGCATACGCTTTTGGTTGTAGAACAGCTCCACATATTCGAAAACATCACTCTTACCTTCTTCAAGTGTAACATATTTCCTGCGGTAATCTCTGACCCTTCGGCAAACCGTGTTCGTGTCGATTCCCAATTCCTCGGCTACGCTGGTTGCCGTCTTGCCGCTCCGAAAAATATTCTTCGCCGTCTGCGTCCTCATTTCTTCGGAATATTTGCTGTTATAACTTGGCATGGTTTATTCCTACCTTTCCTACCCATATAATGGTATCAGAAGCCACTGTCAGTTTTCCACCGCAGTCTAATAAATCCAATTTGATTATTTGAACCGGCATATTGTATAGCGCAGCTCAGACTGCGGAAAAGTGGTAAAGCCTTACTGGGGGAGGCTTTACCACTTTTCGCGCTACTGCGGGAGATTTCAAAATATGTTTTTACATATTCGACATCCATAACACAAATACCTTTACCGATGTATTTGTGTTATGGATGGATTTTGCTGAGCTTATAGATAAGTCCCGATTTCTATAGCAGACACTGGACCACAACTGTGACCCCCGTATCAGTTATATATAGAATAGAAATTACTTTGTAAGTTCAAATATGGACTTCTCAGCCTTGTACTCTCCCCAAGCATCAAGAGAGGCCTTAAGTTCCTTATGAGTTTCGGCATACTTAGGCAGGGGCTGGTCGAGCAGCCAAGCTTCAGCAGCTTGGCGTAGGGCCTGAACACCGCCCTCGAGTCCCATTGGGTGAGCATGCATTGCAGCGCCGGCACCCATTATAATATCGGGGCCCAGATCGTTCATAACCTGAGGAATGAGGCCCGGATGCAGGCCAGCAGCGGGAGACGGCATGGTGTTTTTAAGACCATTAAAGTCGGAGAGCATTGCCTGACCGGAGCGGATATAGCGATCTCTCAGAACAGGTAGCTTGCCGTAAGACAGATAATATACGCAAATATCAGCACCGTCGAGACGAGTGAACTTGCCGTGAATAAGCGTTGATGACAGGCCGCTGTCAGTTCCATTGCACATAGCTCCGGCGTAGGCAGGGTGAGAAAGCAGAGGTACATTGATGGATTTGTCAGCAGCCAGAGCGCCCATGACGCCATAGCCAACGGCATGAGCATTAACCATCAGGGCCTGAGCGCCCATTTCAACGGCTCTCTTAGCCTTTTCGAAAATCTTGTCCTGACGGTCAGTAATGTTAGGGATATAAATTGCACGATGGCCAGTGTCCATAAAGGCCTTGTCGCTTGCGCGAAGGCAAGCCTCGAGGCGCTCATAGAAAGGAGCATGAGGAGGATCAGCATTTAGCTCATCGTCCTTGATATACTCAATACCTGCGCAAGCAAGTTTATAGAACTGGCGTTCGATTACATCGACAGGGATCCCTGTGCAAGGCTTTATCATAGCAAGGATTGGCGGCGTATCCATATTGCCGCAAAGTTTTCGTACGCCTTCAACGCCGAATTGAGGGCCAGCAAAGCCTTTTGTAAAGCTCTTGGGGAATTCGAGGTCAAGGAGTTTCAGGTTCTCAGCTTCAGCTATGTTACCGTAAACGGTTGCGAGCATCTCGGGAAGGCAGCAGTTGAAGTTGCGCCAGGGATAAGCAATCTGAACAATGAAAGTACGCTCAGAACTTGGGCAGCCCAGCTCATAGCTGGGAACATTGTAAACAGAAATAACGCGACCAACGTGGTTCATTCTGACTTCGTCAGTCTCATCGGGAACGCGTGCCCAGGTACCAGTTGTCTGCTCGATAGCCATAGCGCCGGCACGCAGCAGGGGATCGGTGGTCTTCGTTGTGGTCAGATAAGTTGCGACGACGAAGTCCTCAATGTTCAGCGATTCACGCTGACAAAAGATTATGGGATCGTACTCAATTTTAGCCATGATTGTTCCTCCTAGTTTTTTATATGCGTGTTAATATTCCCAGAATATAGCCGTCTCGTCAATTGACATTATGCAGTATACTGTATATTGATATTATAGTACACTGCTGCTCTTTACTTGTCAAGACTTTTTTAGAATTATTTAACAGGAGCTCCTGTGACCCGCTCTGGGCTTTTTTGCTTCGTGACCGCAACTATATAAAAAAGCGCAGAGGGCTGTCATAACAAATACAAACAGCTCTCTGCGGACCTATTAAAAATTATCGATTAGTGCTTAAAAATGGTAATATATCATCATTAGGTAATTATGCAATCATCGAGGTTCTGCCGTTAATTAGCCGACCACAGCCCCAAAATTCACAGCAAGCACAACTCAATCATTTAATAAGAAGGGGTGATTTTCCTATCAATTACTCTATTCTGAATTTCCCTAATACCTTCAGGGTTCAGAATATCTTGTAATAACAGTTTCAGCTTTTTATCATCATTGCGAACCACAAGCACAGCAACGCCCGCATCCATAACGTAGGCATTTTCTCTTTCATTAATGCGATGAATATTCTTACCGCTGAATTTTGCCTGCAATTCGTCCCAATTCCAAAGGCTTGCATCAATTTCTTTACTCTCAAGTTTTGCAAACAGCTCAGAGTATTTTAGGGGAATAAATGTTACTTCTTTATCTCGACATACACGTTTATTGAGATATACGTGGTCGTACGAAAAGACGTCTACCCCGATTTTCATGCCGTCACGAATTTCTGTTTCTAACTCATCAGAAAATACAACTCCGGTATGATCCATATAAGAGCATGGTCCAAAATCCATGAGAACTTCAATATCCGAAAAATCATTTTTAGCGAGATTTGCTGTTGTCTTTGAGCATATAGCAAAATTAAATGCACCGGAAACGAACTTCTGAATACGCGCTTTACCCCCACGTATATATTGCAGATTGAAAGGCACAGCTGCTTTTTCAAACTGCTTATAAAACGCAGTAGCAAGGCCTTCCAAACGTGCTGTATACGGCAGAGGCATAGCGCCGCAAATCCACGAATTATTTGCGAGTTTCCAAAGGTTGATGCGGTCGATTTTCTCAAGAGTAGTACCTTGATGCCCTCTGCTCTGAAGTTCAATGGCATTTTCAGCTTCAAGCATTTTAAGTGCGGCCTGTACTGTTCCGGCACCGACGTTAAACTGCGCACACAGTTCACTTATGTTTGGGACACGAGAACCAATCTCAAGTTCACTGAAGCAGGAAGCTATCAAAAGTGCAACTTCACCTTGTTTATTTAAAAATTGTGGAAGCATATTATTCCTTAACTACCTTTCGTTTCTACTGATGTTAAATATTATATCACGATTAGATTGAAATCATCAAGACAATATTTTGTATTTTGTATTATAAGGCAATTTGTTCCGTCTGTATGTTTGGGCTAACATTTAAGGTTACAACAAAAATTATAAAAATTAAACGTACGCCCCAAGTAATTTGGGGCGTACGTGATAACTTTACGTTGTGGCATTCATTTACGCAATAGTGCTTTGACGATGCTTTTCTGTGAGGTTAGGAAACCGCGGTTTCCTTTTTCTCTATGGCTTTATTGCAAATGTTCTGCAGAACTATTGTAATCCAACCAAAGGCCAGACCAAAGATGCAGTAGAACAGCTCAACCAGTGCAAACGGCACATAGCTGCCGGTATAAGGAGCTGCGGCCGCAGGGGCAATATAGCTCATGATGCAGAAGAAAGCACCGGCGCCGACGAATAAAGCAGGAACGTTGCCTATCCAATTGAAATGGCCGTTGCAGTTTGCAATAGTAACAATGATCAGCAGAGCGATAGGAACGCCAAGATATCCGCCGATACCTGACCCGACTTCAAAAATAGCAACGGAAATGATAATGCCGAGGATGTATGAGATTAAAGCTTTTATGCCGCCCTCAACATTTGAGCCGCTAAAGAAGTAGACAGCCCAAGCCTGAAAGGCAATCCAACCACCACCTGCGGGTAGAAGATTATGTACGATTGTGCTGGCAGCAAGGTACTGATCGATAATTTGCATAACGCAGGCAAGTACACCGACAATAAAGGGGCCAATAATAAATTTACTGAATTTCATGGTTTTTGTCTCCTTACAAGTATATTAATACTTCATAATTATTTGTGTTAGTTTCTTGCAACTGGCATCTTATTTTGATGAGAAGATTGCCCAAAAGAAGTTGCAATAGAGTTACTTACAGGTTATTATATTACGCACCGCATAGCCATCCATTAGCCCCAGTACTTAGTGCAAACAGCGTTGAGGCGGTCATACACCTTTGCATCACGCAGTGCGAGGAATGTGTCGTGATAGATTTCGAAGCAGCTATTGTACATTTCATGGTTCTTCATATCGGGTTCAATGGTGCCAAGAGGATGAACCATGCTGTCCACAGCTTCGGACAGGCTAGAGAATATACCTGCACCAGTAGCACCAAGAGCTGCTGCGCCGACAAGACCGCAATCAGCTATCTTCAGCATTTCGACCGGGCACCCATAAATATCTGCCTGAATCTGTCTCCACAGCGGAGACTTAGAGCCGCCACCAGACAGGCGAATGGAATCAAATGGGCGTCCTAGGACACGCTGCATAGAATCGATACTCATGCGCATTTCATATGCAACACCTTCAAGAACAGCACGGGCCATGCAAGCACGATCATGGCTGAAAGACAATCCAATGGCTCCGCCACGAGCTGAATCGCAGAAATATGGAGTAACCTGGCCGGAGAAAAACGGGAAAAACATAAAGCCTTTGCAGCCAGCTGGGGCATTGATTGCTTCCATATCGGCAATTATTTCATAGACATCTTTACCGGTTGCGGCTGCAAGAGCGCATTCATTGCTTCCGAACGTATCGCGCCACCAGCGCAGAGTAGCACCAGATGCGTAAGCGATACCTTCCATATCGAAACCGCCGGGATTAGCGTGACCGGAAAAAAGCACCTCATGCTTCGGGTCTGGGTACACCTTATCAACTGCCGCGACCATTACTGAGGCTGTGCCTATAGTAATCTCAGCAAGTCCTTCTTTAATAACTCCCGCGCCAACCGCAGCACACTGCTGATCGCCGCCGCCGACGCATATGGGCATACCCGCAGCAAAACCAGTCAACTCAGAAGCTTTCTTTGATACTACTCCAACCTGACGGGCAGGGGGTTTGATAGGAGGAAGTTTGTCACGGCTGACGCCAATGGCATTAAGAAGTTCATCAGACCAATCCAATGTTGCAACGTCCATCATACCATGCAGAGCCATGGAGGAAGGATCGGTAAACAGTTCGTCAGAGCCCAGCTGGTGAAGCAGCCATTCCTGCCCGTTGACGAACTTGAAAGCTCTGTTATAGAGTTCTGGCTGATTGTCACGGACCCACTTGAACTTAGCGTAGGCCCACAGCGCAGTTATAGCCGCGCCTGAAATGCTGTGGTATTTTTCGGGACCGATGGTTTTTGCAATCCAGTCAATTTCCTTCAACGCACGGCCATCGCTCCAAACGATAGAGTCCTGCAACGGTACCCATTTTTCATCGATAGCAAAGAAGGTTCCACGCTGACTGGAAATAGAAAGAGAGCCAATTTCCTTGGAGTCAATGCCAGATTTGAGAATTGCTTCCTTAGATGCGTCACACAGTGCTTTCCACAATAGCCAAGGGTCTTGCTCAACCCACCCGATATTGGGATAAGTGCAGGGATACTCGCGATAAGCGTGGCTGACCGGTGTTCCGTCAAGTGTAAAAATCATTACCTTGGTTCCGGTCGTTCCGGCGTCGATGCCGACAACATATTTTGCCATTGTAATCCTCCCTTTGATTTTTGTATATCTCAGCTTTAGTAGAAAGCTAACACTGGCTATATTTCAGCTAATTCTACTTTAGCAAACTGGACCCCATTACTACAAGATATATTTCGTCGCCAATTATTCAGTCTTCTGTATTCTGTTTTCTAATGCGATAAAAAAAGCAGTCTGCTAATTAAAATTTAACAAATCAGCGCTCAAACTGTTTAATATACGCCAGTCCACTGCTTGCGGAAACTTCACAATCGGGGATTGAGTCATACTCGAATGCTCCCACACCGTTCTGCATATAGCCAATTTCATACAGTGCATCGACTATTGCTTTGAAATCAATGTGCCCGTGACCAGGATAGCACCGGTCATTGTCCGCAAAATGAAAGTGACCAAGTTTATCCTTACACTTCAGGATGCTCATTTTGANATCATCATCCTCGATATTCATATGGAATGAGTCAAGATGAATAGTCACTCGATCAGATTTAAACCGTTTAACAAATTCGAGCGTTTCATCCGTAGACCACAGGAATGAAGATTGAAATCTATTAATTGCCTCAATTGTAAGGTCAACACCAAGTCTTTCTGACGTTTCTACAACCGGCTGAAGCGACTCAAAAAGGATTTTTTTATATTGTTCGCGCATTTTTGGATCAGGAAGCGGTCCTTTCATAAGACCGAACATGATTGCAGCGCCTCCACTTTGTTTCCCGGCTTCAAGGAACCTGATTAGTACATCAATTGCTTCCTTGCGAGCAATTGAATTTGGGTTTGTCAAGTAATGGCCGTCATAATGGCAGGCCATTCCGGTGCCAATTGTTGTAATTTTAAGGTTACAGCCAGCGGCATAGTCTGCAAGCTCACAGTAATCGAATTCTTTGGGGCTTCTGACGTGAAGCTCAACTCCGTTAAATCCGAGCGCCGCTGCTTTATCAATGCATTTATGGAAATCACCTTTAAGAGGCGAATAGTAGCTTGTTCCTACAAGCTCTGAAATCGCCACCGAATAGATCATTTTTTATGTACCTCCTAATCTTTTGTACTCACATATTTTTCTCTTTTAAGAATAGTAGCCAAAAAGTTTGTTTTCTAAATTCAGTATATTGTATATTGTAATCATTATTGCTATATTTGTCAAGCACTTATAAAAAAAATATTTATAAGTGTTTTAACCTTTTAGCGAAACTTAACCTTTTATCGTTTCCTCCAGCAGCAAGTTAAATATAAATAAAAAAAACAGACTGGTGAATCGGTAATTCCCGGTTTCAGTCTGTTAATATATATGAAAAGAAGGTAGACCATTTCATCGTGCATTATCCACTAGCTGCGCAATTCAAGCAAGTATGTCTCCTACAAAGATTTGAAAGCCCCCATGACCAATCCTGAAGGTCGTCTATGCCGCGGTGGGCGCTCTGGACACCTTTGCACGGAGCGCTGGGATAAGAAATATTCCAAAGTCTCGCAATCCTGTCGGGAAAGCCGGCCAATCCTGAGTACCTACTTCCAGTATCCTCAGGATTGGCGGCGGCTGATTTACACAACCAACGCCATTGAAGTCTTCAACCGGTATCCCCGGAAGGTATCTGAAGGTTAGCGTTAATAGTGCCATAATACTTATTCTATCAATTAATAAACATTTTTAATTTCGTCTTTCTTAAGATGCATTAAGATGTTTGGTAAACAATTTTTATTCTTATGCATATGCTAGAGCAGGTCCACTCTCATATTCTCGACGCAGTCCACTACACATATTTTGGAACTATGCCCAATTCTCTTAACAAATCGAGACTGTCGATTATTTCCGGCGCCGCTCTGGTGCCTATGAGCTCCGCGCCTGCCATCAGGAACGTAAAGGCATTTTGCGGGCGTGGGAATTTAACCCCGGAAACCTTTACTTTTGTTTTTGTCCCTTCGACGGATTCCCTCATTTTTACGACCTGCTGCAATGTTGGGCCCTGATATTGTCCTGATGAGGACTTTACCCAGTCGATTCCCGCTTCCACGACCAAGTCACACGCCGCTTTAATTTCGTCATCAGTTAAATAACACACTTCGATAATCATTTTGGTCATAACGGGGCCGGCCGCTTTTTTATAATCGCTGAATTCCCGTCTTATTTCATCGTATCTCTTGTCCTTGAGCGCCCCAACGTTCATACAGTTGTCAAGAACGGTCGCGCCCATGCGTACGGCTTCTTCTGTCTCGAACGCCTTTACTGCGCTTGTCTGCTGTCCAAAGGGAAATCCGATCGCCGCTCCGACCAGAAGATCTGTACCTTTCAGCTCATCAGCTACGATTGGAGTCCAGTAAGAAGAAGAGAAGCAAAAGGCTTTGCAATTATATTCAATTGCCTTGCGGCAGCCCTCTCTGATTTCCTGTTCTGTCGTCTCCTTCGGGAGAATAGCGTAGTCGAATAGCTTTCCTACTTCCCTTTTTGTCATTTTGCTAAAGTCTACCATTTGTTTTTCCTCCTTGAATAAAACTTGACTAAAATGCCCATGTTAAAATAAACGCAGATTTTGGTACTATAAGTATTTTAATGAACGTTGAAACTGGCCGTTGGCTACATTCGCAAAGCGTCTCCGGCATTAATCACATGGTCAGCAGACGTAAAACACGCGAGATAGTCTGGGACACGGTGATTATGACTTTCTTGTTAATTTCTGCAAACTCAAACTTGTCAATATCCGGGTAGTTGTATAGTGCTTCCATGGAGCATTCGATCAGACGGGTATCGGGCATGTTGCAGTTTTTCAACGCCCTGAGGCTGTGTCGCATACAACAACTGGACTAAGTGGTGGTGAAGGAAAGTGCCTAAGAAATAGGGCTATTTCTGCAGGGCCAGCCTGTACCAATAAAGATATTAAAGGCGCCAACCGCGTAGAAGTGTTCTCGAGCTGTCTTTAGTTCCTCTACAAAAGACTTCGTTTTTATGCCGCACACTTCACTTCTGATTAACTTGTAATAGCGTGACTGTCCTTGTATATATATGTAATACTATCAATTGTCCTTTTTGTCAATAACATTCTATATTGCCTTTATATAGTTGTCTATATTGTATAAATATCAGGGCCATGTTTGGTTAATCACTTAAAAAGAAGGGTGTCAGGTCATGGCCTCGGGGAGGTGACAGCCGGATATGAAGGTTTTATTCTTTATCAGTTGGGTTCATTTTCCGTCGCGGACGGCGAATTTCTCGTCGCCTGCGGACGGTTTTAATGCGAAAAATGCTACAGTCCGGGTTACATCTACGGAACCTGAGGTGAAAATTTGAGGGTAAGAAGCCCGGAAAAGGCTGATGCACAGCGGTTTTCACCGCTGTGCATCTAATGTGACCGTATCACATGTCAAAGTATTGAGAAAAAAATTCGGGCAGATCGATTCTCCCGCGGATCATTTTTTCGGTATTTTAAAAATAAAAAATCGTAGTTACTATTTGTGCAGAAAGTTCTTGCCCGGGCGCGTACGTTTTGCGGGCTCAAATGCAGCGCAGGGCCTGTTTGCACAGCCCCCTAAATGCCGCTGATGAGCTGAAAGAGTTCTATGCGCTTGGTGACGCCCATCTTACGATAAATGTTGATAAAATGTTTGCGCAGCGTATTGATAGTAATAAAAAGCTTTTGGCAAATCCCTTCATTGTCAATACCGCTACCGATCAGCTCCAAAATTTCGGTCTCCCGATTGGTGAGACCGTATTTTTTTCGAAATGTCTCATAAAATCCGAGGGGTTTCGTGGCCGACAGCGAGGCGCCGCCCGCCGAGAGACCGGTATGCAGCCGAAACGCGAGATGGTTTTTCAGGATATCGAGGATATAGATGTCACGATCGGAGAAATCCGGCCCTTCCTTTCTCCGATAGATGGAGACCACGCCCACAAAGACGCCGTTATAGGCCAGAGAGAGAATGGCCTCGTAGTGGATGCCGGCACGAACATAGACCTTTTGATAATAAGGGGTCAGTTCTCGCTCTTTCGAGGGAAACAGGTCCGTTTCCCGAAAAGCCCTGTTCTGCGCGGACAGAAATATCCAGCGCTTGTAGTCGAAATACTTGTATTCATCAATGTACCTTTGCAGATCCTCTTCGGAAATGCCGACGGCAATCGGATCCTTCATCAGCTTCTCTCGGTCGGCAAGATAGAAGGTGATGAAGTCATAAGGAATCAGCACTTTGATAAGTTCAAAAAAGGTTTTGCGCATCTGAGTGAGATCCGGAATACTGTTTATCTTAAAAATCAGATCGTTAATAAACAGCCAGTCGTTCTCGGAAAGGTACGGCATATCTCTCTTCCCCTTTTTACTGATACTTTTCTATAAATTGTATCACTTTTTCAAGCTGGACTACAAGTACACAATTGGAACAACACAGAGAATATTAATACGCATTTTTGAGTATTTTTATCCATTTATACTCAATGAAGTGGTCGTTTACTGTAAAATCTGGTCTGTTCGGGGAATTGTAACAGGTACGCACAAAACGATAGACTAAAATTCATGTAAACAGTGCGTTCTGTCCTGTTCGTAAATGCATTTCAATACTGCTATATGGAGGTTAATCATGTTCAAAATCGTACAGGAAAATCGAGAGGACTACTTGGCATTTCTGAAAAAGCTTGTCTCCATAAACTCCCAGCCCGGAGAAGAGAAAAATGTGGCAGAGTTCATTCTGGAGGAGTTCAAAAAGATCGACGGCGTCGAAGCCTTTATTGACGGGGCGGGCAATGTGATCGCCGTTATCCGCGGCGATGGCCGGGGCCCCAACGTCATGCTAAACGGCCACATGGACGTTGTTCCCCCCGGCAGCCTGGACAACTGGGGAGAAATCGATCCTTTCACCCCGGTCGTTTTGGATGGAGAGCTCTATGGCCGCGGTATCGCGGACATGAAAGGCGGTCTCGGCGCGCAGATCTACGCTTTTAAAGCTTTTTTGGAGTGCGTCGTAAAGCGCGGCAAAAAGCTTCCGGGCGACCTCACCTTTGTGGGTGTCGTTCAGGAGGAGCCGGCCACCATGTTCGGCATAGAATATGTGTTCGATCACACCATGCAGGATCACGGCCTCAAATGCGATGTGGTGTACATAGGTGAGCCGACGGGCACCGATCTTGTCATCGGTCAGCGCGGCAAGGTGGAGCTAGTCATAAAGACCTACGGACGCTGCGCGCACTCCTCCGCTCCCCAGGAGGGAGTAAACGCTCTTGAGATGATGGTCCCCGTTCTTGAGGACATATTCTCCCACACCGGCATCGAGCTGCAAACCGACGCGCTCGGATGGCCCACGCCCATCACCGTTACCAACTGCATCGTGAAGCCCGGCGGCACGCTGAGCGTCATTCCCGACGAGTGTGAGCTCTCTGTGGACAGAAGGTACGCGCCTGGTCAAGCTCTGGATGACCTGCTGGAAGAGTTCGAGCTCATTTTCAAGCGTCTATCCACCCGCTATCCCGAATTCAAAGCCAGTGTGGAGCCCAGGAGCTTCGAAGCAAAGTCCTGGACAGGCTACACAAAACGCGTAAAAAAATTCCATCCCCCATGGGAAATCGACAAGGACAGCGATTTCGTAAAAAAGACCGTCAAGGCCCTTCACGGAGTAGGCCAGACTCCCGAGTACCGGTATAGTCCCGCCGGCACAGACGGCGGCATGACCTGCGCTCTCCACGGCATCCCCACCATGATGTACTCCGGTCCCGACGGCTGCTGGGCGCATCAGCCCAAGGAAAGGGCCAACGTGGAAAAGCTTGTCGCGAGCTACGAGGGCTACATCGCCATTCTGGCGGAGCTTTACGGCCTTGATACGGCCATATTTGACTGAGCTGAACGGCGGCCCAAGCAGAACGCACTGAAACGATCCGAATAAAAAGAAATGGAGTGATTTAACGAAAGAACGCAAGGCTTTTATTGTCCCGTCATTATAAGCGATTATTCTCGCCTTTGTCCTGTTTGCGCTCATGAACTGCGCTCAGCCAGGTCTTTTAGCCTTGGCAGAACAGACCAAAGTCGGCTTTTCGCTTGGCGATCAACTGACAGGTGCCGGCAGCGGCAGCGTCTTCTGGAACTTCATCTACAGCTTCACAGACTTCGGCGAGGGCGCCTTCTTCACCGACACCCTTGGCACTCTGTTCATGTTCGCCTTCGCGCTTCTCTCCCTCTATCTTGAAAACAGCAAATCCAAATTCGCCGGCACCGGCATCTGCGGAATCGTCAACAAATGGTACTGGCTGATTGGCTGTCAGGCGCTCGGCATTTTCCTTGCCAACATCTTCTGGAGATTCGTTGTGGGTTGGGAAGGCTGGTTCCCCAGCTTTACGCCTCTGGTCTCCGTGGCGCCTATCGCGATTCTCTACTTCGGGAAACCCAATCTCAAGAAATTGCTCACCGGTGCCATCCTGTCGGCGATCCTCCCTGTGTTTGTCTGCCAGATGCTTATAACCTACTTCTCCGGTCCCCTGAGCCTGCCGGCCTTTGCCTCTATCGGCGCGGGCATGGCCCTATCCACGCTCGTGGGCACCGAGATATTCAAGCTGCTTCCCTGGATGACCAAGAATGATCCCGCTCCGGCGGAGGAAACTCCGGTCATGGCAGAAGAAGCGCCCGTCGCGGCTGAGGAAGCCCCTACTGCGCCCGCTCCCCAAAAGACCGCCGCCAACCTGGTGTTTGAGCGTGTTTTCGGCGGCGACATCAGTGAGCTCTATTTCTGGGGCTCCAACTGGTCGGGACTCGGCCTGTTTCTCGGCGTTGCGATCTCTTTCCTTCTCAACCCTCTGGCTGGCGACGGCGGTGCAGGCAACGTGCCTGAAATGATGTTTATCATGATCTTCACCAGTGCTGTTGGAATGATGATTTGGGGACCACGGTACCAGAAAGCCGGCTACGCGTTCACTTTTGAAAGCGTACTGGTCATGGGCGCTCTTGTAGGCACTTTCCCCGCTTGGAGCCTCATCCTTCCCACAGCCATTGTCATGGCGATCGTAGGCCCGGCCATTATCCACTGGTCCCTCACCACAAAGTTCTTCCAACGCTACGCAGCCTGCGTGCCCGTGCAGTTTTTCGCCTCCGTGCTGGTCGTCATTGCCTGCTACGTTCTCAGACTGTTTGCCGTTTAAAGCGGCAACCCCGCTTTACATACGATTGCATTTGCCCTTTGCGATAGAAATGAAAGTGAAAAGGAGCTAAAAAAGTGTCAGTTATTAAAACCACCATTGATGAAGCCATCGCTCACGTGGACGATTGGAAAGGTTGCAACATTTCCTACAAGCCCGTGCCCGGCGGCATCACAAACCCCAACTTCAAGGTCGACGTCGACGGCAAAAGTTTCTTCCTGAAAATTCCGGGAGATGGAACCGATTTCATTAACCGCGAAAACTGTCATCTCGCAAACGTCATCGCTAATGAGACCGGCGTCGGCCCCAAGGTCTGCTACTATTTTGCGGACACCGGCGTTGAAATCTTTGAATGGCTGGAGGGGTATTGTCCTCTGACCTTCGGCGAGATCGTTGACGAAGAGGTGCTGCGCAAGGTCATCACCCAGATCTCCCAATACCACAACAGCGGCAAGGTGCTGCCTGTGCAGTCCACCCTGTTCGAGCAGGCCTGGGACATGATCGACAGAGCAAAGGATTGCGACTACGCTCCGCCCTGGGACGACAGAATGCAGATTCTCCTGCGGCAGATCGAGGAAGCTGTGAATTTTGACGGCATCGACTTTAAGCCATGCCACAATGACTTCTGGGTCAACAACATGATGTACAACCACGAGACGAAGGATCTGAAGTTCATCGACTTCGAGTATGCCTCCATGAACGACCCCTACGCCGAGCTGGCCCTAGGCGCCTGTCATACGCTCGGCGAGGCCGGCGACATGTTCCTTTGCACGCTCTACCACAACGGAGAATTCAACGAGCGCGGCTACGCCAAGATGAAGCTCTACCAGATCGTTGTCGACATCAAGTGGAGCTACTGGGCTCTGCAGCAGATGGTAAACTCTGAAGTAAAGTTTGACTACTTCAGCTGGTATGCCGGCAAAATCGCCCGCCTACAGTATCTGTGGCAGGATTCCCGTCTTGATTACTGGTTGAACCTGCTGAACCACAAGCCCCTTTTCAAAAGGAATAAAAGCTGAAAGCAAAAGGTTCTCCAACTCATAGTCGCTAATTGTTTCTTCGGGGCGTAATCGCTCGCCCTAAGGTAGCCTTTGTAAGTCCAATCCCGGCAAATACCTTTATGGCCCCATCGGTCGCATAGACGATGCCGCAGTCAGCTCTGCTCTGCTGCAGTAATTCCAACAAGTCGCTCGAATGGCTTAGCCGCCTTCGCGCAGCTCTCAAAATTGGGGTCATACAGACATGGCTGACTTTTCGGTCTACCGATCGTTTTCCTATGCGGAGTCCCCCTCTTTTCCCCGGAGCAAGCGGTGTTTGAAAGCGCCGTTTGCTCTGGGGCTTTTTTCTCGGCTGCCCTCCCGAACGCAGCAAGCCGCCGACATCCAGCACACCTGTCGCACCGGTCCTGTACAAGACTTATGTTCAGCTTCAATTTTGGCTTTTTATTCTTCTCATAGAGCTGTACAAAACTATCAAAGGTCATATCCACATCGTCTTGCCTTTGCATCAGAAATTCACGTTCCCATTCCAAAGCATCCCTCTTCGTAGAAAAACCGCGTCTGCATTTCTCTTACCTTCCTTCTGTTTTCTATTAATTTTTTGGGAATAGCCTTTGCCATGTTGGAGCTGGGACATAAGGCGCTTCGTCTATACTGAGCCTTCGCCTACTGCTCGCCTTGATGCCATGCGTCATCGCATCAACGACAGTATACCGACAACGTTTCACAAGTCAATGGATGAGCAACGGTTGAGTATATATCTGACAACAGAATTATAAAAAACATTAAATGTATGCAAGACACAATTACGCTAAATCTATAAAGCCGTTTTTGCGCTCATTGCCTGCAGGAATTAACCACACGCGCTTCTAGTTATGAGTGGGTCATAACAGGATTTTTAGAGGTTATTCTTAACAAATTCGCATAAATACAGCGTTTTTGGTGACCAGTTAATTCGGGAATCACCGTATTATGCGACCTTTTTTACACCCATAACCGAATATAACGGAAACGGATCTATCTTGAGACGAGGGGAGTTGAACTCTGATTAATTAAGCATTTATATTTTTAACTTCCGTAAGAAATTTATAAATCCTTATCAAGGGCGTTTAAATTTATGATAGAGATAGCAATCAAAACACTCCGTTGCTTTCCACACAATTCCTCCAATAAATCTCGCTATATGCTGGTCGCTGACTTGCCACTCCGAAGAACATGCTCGGCTGTCTGCGTCCTCATTTCTTCAGAATATTTGCTGTTATTACTTGGCATGGTTTCTTCCTACCTTTCCTACCCATATGATGGTATCAGAAACCACTGTCATTTTTCCACCGCAGTCCATTTCTATGCAACGACTAAAACCCCTAGAAAACGTTAATTTTCAAGGGGTTTATATTTTATGATTGTTATAAAACTGAGCGCGTTAAAGCTGTTGCAAAAAACTATGGAAACAGACTATTCACTTTACGCCTATCGTTCCGGAAATGACCATACGCTGAACCTCG
>JGI24731J21663_1001698_pt1 | contig 15705 bp, 20 predicted proteins | sample EPASupsiteHSE605_FD_21663 | JGI IMG/M metagenome (IMG submission 21663) | reverse complement strand
GAGCCGGTCAGCCAGTACCGCCACAACGGCTATGAGGATAATGCCGACGCCCACTTGAAGCGGCAGATCATGGGTCGCGAAGTGGTGGTGGCGGTCACCGACGGCAAGCTGCACTTCGGCACCTGGGAGCAAATCTTTTACGGCGAGTTCGATGGTCGGCGCAAAAAGCGGGTGCTGGTCAAGATCATCGGTGAATGAGCAAAGCCAGCGGTTGAACCGGGTTCCAGGACACCACGGAGTGATTGCATGATGTTCGTGTTTTTTCGTCAACGTCTGCTGGCAGCGGCACTGGCGTCCCTCTTGTTGAGTGCGGCCGGATGTTCCGACCAGCGTGGCCAACACGGTGACACCGGTTTGACCCTCTACGGCAATGTCGATATCCGTGAGGTGCAGTTGGCCTTCCAGGATACGGGGCGAATTCTCGACCTGGCCGTGGACGAGGGCGCCCGGGTCAGCAAGGGGCAGGTGGTCGCCCAATTAGACCCGGCCCGGTTTCGGCTGGAGGTCGACCGTTTGGCCGGCGAGGTGGCGGCCCAGACCCGACTCGTGGAACGGCTCAAGGACGGCAGCCGGCCGCAGGAGATCGAGAAGGCCAGGGCGGCGGTCGCCTCGGCCAAGGCCAATCTCAAGGAGGCCGAACTCATCCTGGCCCGCAAGCAGTCGCTGCAACTGACCAATCGCATCTCCCAACAGGAGGTGGACAGCGCCAGGGCCCGGGTGGAGACCTGGTTGGCCACCCTGAAAACCACCGAGGAAGAGCGGGCGTTGGCGATCGAGGGACCGCGCAAGGTGGATATCGCCGCCGCCGAAGCGACCCTGACCGCCCTTCGGGCCGCCCAGGGGTTGGCGGAGCAGCGGTTGCGCGACACCCGCCTGCCGGCGCCTGCCGACGGCTTCATCCGCAACCGCATCCTTGAGCCCGGCGCCATGGCCGCGGCCGGCGCCCCGGTCCTGACCCTGGCGCTGACCAACCCGCTCTGGGTCCGGGCGTATATCAGCGAACCGGATCTTGGTCGGGTGCGGGAAGGGCTGCGAGCCGAGTTGCGTACCGACAGCCTGCCCGGCAAGGTCTACAGGGGCTGGGTCGGCTTCATCTCCTCGACCGCCGAATTTACACCCAAAACCGTGGAGACCACGGAACTGCGCACCAAGCTGGTCTATCGCGGCCGCATCTTCGCCTGTGATCCCCAACAGGAATTGCGGTTGGGCATGCCGGTGACCGTGACTATAAATACTAAACAAGATCAATCGATTAAGGCGTCATGCGATGACTAGCCTTGCCTTTTGATGTACTTCTGATGTACTTTTTTCCGAAACAGGCATTCCGGGAAGAGCTTCAAGCGCTTCCCGGTTTTCTTTTTTCAGCCGATGGATGTACCGTTCAGTCGTCGCTAAACTGGAATGCCGAAGCATGTACTGAATCTCAACCATCGGAATATTTCGTGCCGCCAGGATCGAGGCAAACAGGTGCCTGATCCCATGAAAGCCAAACTTTTCAACACCTGCCCTTTGGCATAGCTCATCCATCCATTTAACCCTGGTAACATATTGCCCCCCGGTCCTGGATGGAAAAACCAATTCGGTTTGAGCCTTCTTCTTGTATCCCAGTAATGCGGAAATAAGATCATCTCGAACTTGAAGCCATTGAGAACGCCACTCACCGGCCTTGTTTTTTCGCCATGAAAGCCGGATTCTCTTGCCGAAAAAGTCCACATCCTGCCATTTAAGCCTGAAAAGCTCATCCATCCGTGCACCGGTTTGCAGGTAGCAATACAGCATCACCTTATCTTTTTCTGTCAATGTGGCGTAATACGCTTTCCAAAAATCATCAAGCGTAGGTACGCGGCGTTCATTTCTTTCGGATGCGAACTTCTCGACGTCTGAAAAGGGGTTTTGCTTGGGCATATCGAGAAACCTCGATCCCCATTCCCAAGCCGCAGCAAGGTTTTTCTTATACTTGTTTGCGGCACCACCTGAACGAGTGACAGATATTTTTTGCAGCGAACCAACCGCAACGTAAGGACTCAACTTTCCAACTGAATCCGATGGATGTAACCCAGCAAATTTAAAGAAAAACTTGAACGATAAAACCTTTTCGTCTAGGGTTTTCTTTACGAATTTGTTTTTTGAGTATCCGAGATATTCATTTGCCCATGTCTGCAAAGACAAAGACGCCAAAGGGGTCGGCTCCGCAACCGGCCCTTTTGCTTTTTCTTCTTCCTCCTGACTTTCCCACAGCAACGCATCCCGACGGGTCAGAAAAACTTTTCGTTGTTTCTTCCCGTTTCGAAAGCGTTGCCCCATACCATGGGTATTTGTCCTTGTTTTTGTTCGGGTTTTTGTACGCCATAATTCATTACCTCGCTTCTTTTGAACCTGATGGTTGAGCCGAAGCGAACACCGCCAAACCTTTCAACACCGTACTTAAGAACGGTTCGGGGATCAACGCGGAAGTATTCGGCAACCTCTTTCAAGGTCATCATTTCGGGCCGCATATTTCTACCAATTGACGATACTATTTTTTGTGTATACAATAATTATATGAAAATTGAATTTGACCCTGTTAAGTCCGAGCAAAACCGGCAAAAACGCGATCTTCCTTTTGATCGTGCCGCTGAATTTGATTGGGCCGGGGCAGTGTTTGCCGAAGACGACAGGACCCAATACCCAGAACGCCGTTTTGTTGGTGTTGGGTACTTGGACAACAGGTTGCATGTAATTTGTTTCACTCCGATCCCTGGGGGCGTCCGGATAATCAGTTTTCGCAAAGCAAACGACAGGGAGGCAAAACGATATGGCAAAGCGATCACCATTGACTGATAAAGACGGTGAAGTTCGAGAACTCACCAAGAACGATTTCAACAGTTTCAAACCCGCCGAAGAGGTGTTACCCGAAGAGTTACTCGCTGTACTTCCAAAACGGGGACGACCGCGTCTAGCCTCTACAAAAAAATCCGTAAATATACGCCTCTCTGATGATGTTATTTCCGCCTTCAAGTCGACCGGAAAAGGGTGGCACACTCGCATTAACGAGGCGTTGCGCGACTGGTTAAAAGAACATCATCCAACATAATGCAGATGGAGTGATCCATGAAAGCTGTTCAAAAATGCACGGTATCAAATCTTTTACGTGAATGAAGAGGGAGGAATAAAGCATTGTCCCAAACACCGGAAACCTTGCGCCCAAAATGGAGGACCAAGGACGGCTTAAGATGATGCTGCATGTACTCGGCTCCGGCTGTCCATCTGCAAAGCTCATTTTTGCCCTGTCCGGGACCTCGTACAGCCACAACAGAACGCGGGCCGATATACCTGGAAGACATATGGAAGGTTAATTCATGCCCCCATTGCAAAACGGGGACAGTGATAACGCCGTGAAGCATCCAATCAGAAAGTTGAGTGGAAATAAAATAGGGCAAGCTTGAAAGAATTCTAGATGAAAGTCCAGTGCTTGCACAAGGGACGAAAAAAGGGCCGCTCATTTTGAGGATACGCTTCCCCCTTTTTTCGTTTTGCTAGGCCAATTAGAATGCCCGGCTCTGGCCGGGAACTGACTGTTGATAGATACTTTCACCTGTTAACAACCATTAGAAATCCATGGAAAAAAACGATTTCAACAATCATAATCCTTTGTCAAACACATTAAAGGATTCTGCAATCATTGTTACAATCATTTCTGTAGTTCTTTATACGTGGGGGTATACTGGCGAGCTAGCCAGCACCTTATATAATAATCTGCCCATTGACTTTGGATCACAGCCTACAGTTCAAGAGTTCATTTTATCAGGTGGGTTTATCGGCTTGACTTTCTTCTTGCCGGTCGGAGTTGCTTTTTATTTATTAGGAAAATTTTTAAATTTCATCTGCAAGAACAAGATAAAAATTTATATATATGCAAAACTGAGCAATATATCACCAACGTCATCGGTTTTACTTGTATTGTCATTATTCTTGGTGTCAATTTTACTTCAATTTCCAATTTCTCGTTTTATCGCTAAATCTGGTGACAACAAAGGGTTCAAAGTTAAGAACGTTGTACTTAATGAAAATTCCAAAATAAATACCAACTATTCCAACCTTTTCTTTTTGAAAAAAAGAGGATCAAATTACCTTTTCACAAACAAACCGAATGAAAAAGAAAAAATTTTATATATTTTGAACGAGAATGAAATCAAAGAACTGGTTTTAGAAACGAATGTTCGGTTACAGTAAGTCGGCTTGAAAACGAATCGCTTAACCCGTCAATAGAATAATAGGGGACAGGCCCCATTTTTAAATCAAAGCGGAGAGGCAGGTTCAACCCTTTGCGCCTGTCGTGAAAAACGATGTACTTTTGATGTACTTTTCGACTTGCTTTTGATGTTTTATTGAGTTTCGGTATGCACTAACCGATTGATTTTGCGTTGACAGGGTTGGCGATGTTCGCAATTTCACGGCTGGGCATGCCGGTGACCGTGACGATCAATACCAAACAGGAGCAACCTGTTCAGGCATCATGCGATGACTGACTTTGCTTTTTGAGGGACTTCTGGTGTCCTTTTTTTCCGAAACAGACAATTGTTGACTATCTCGGCAAAAGGTTCTATCGCCACGAATCCATCCAGTGTCGGAGCGATTGCCGCGAAAAGTGTATTGGTAACTTCGGCAATATCGAGAAGAATTTTCTCGGCTCGGTTGCATCGGGAAATATGAAACATGTTCGAACATCAAGCTGTCTAGAGAAAATACAATGAACAACATTCAAGAGAAAGATTGGGCGGAAGATGATTGGCATGGGCATACGGGAATGGACAGTGCCTGCGACTACTGCATTGTAACTGGAGAGGTCGATCAGGGAGCAAGCGATAAACCTGAGGCAGGTGCCAACAAAGAAGGCGATACCGAACAAGAGTGACTTTCCCAACGGATCAGCGCTCATCCGTAGCAACGAAAATGGAAAAGGTGCAGTACGAATGGAAGACCGATTATGAATTGGGCAGCGAGGATATCGATTTCCAGCACCATTTCTTCTTCAACTTGATTTTACGACTGGCGCAGGAATTGGCGCAATCGAGGGAACAGGTCTGTCAAGATGCCCTTATCGACGAATTAAGTGCCTATGCCCGGTTTCATTTCATCAGCGAGGAAACATGATGCTGCGGGCCGGCTACCCGGAATTGGGCGAGCATAAAATGCTGCATCATGAACTGCTCGACAAACTTTCCTCCAAAGCCAGCATGCTCTACCTGACCCATTCGGAGAAGGATTCCGCCGGCCTGATTGTCTTTTTAATGGATTGGTTTTTCCAGCATACGACCAGCAAGGACAAAGTATTTGCCAGGTATGTCCAAGGGCTGCCGAGAGGCGTGGACGCTGGTGCCGCCGCTCAATAGCCGTTGAATTGGCTCATCGTGGCTCTCGATTTTCTGATTTTAGGGCGAAGGGGATCGTCCGGGGCGGCATAACCGAGGCTGATGAGCAGGCCGATCCGCTTGTGGTTCGGGATCCGGAGCAGTTGCCGGACCGCCGTCTCGTCGAACCAGCCGAGCATGCAGGTGCCCAGGCCCAGTTCCGTTGCCTGCAGGCAGAAATGGGCGGCGGCGATCCCGATATCGATCAGGGAAAAATCCCGATCCTTCAAGGTGGCCCCGATCTGGGTGATCACCTTGGGCTTCTCCATGACCAACACCGCCAGGACCGGGGCCTGCGGCACAAATTTATTGAACGAGACCAAGGTGCTGTAGGTGGCCTTCGCCACCCGGTCCTTGAGCGCGGGCTCGGTGACCAGGATCAGCTTCCAGGGTTGCGAATTGGAGGCGGATGGCGCCAGGCGGACCGCCTCGATCAACTGGTCCAATTTTTCCGGCTCAACCGGCCGGTCAGCATAGGTTCGCACACTCTGCCGGCGGGTGATCAAATCAACAAAGGGCATGGCTTTCCTGCATACGAAAAGGGAAGGGGTTGGGGCAGCGGCGCCGTCAAACCGGGCGACCGTCTCTGTGGGCATCATACCAAAACGCGGCCGACGAGGAAACCGGCTTGTCGGCGGGCGCTGCAACCGACGGGCGACGCCTGATGCCCAACGCCTCCTTTTTGAAGTCTGCCGGAGAGAACTATGGTATCATAATATTAGCAGCCGGGCGATGCGGGCATGACGTCCGGTGGCGCTGCGACCCGTCATCCCAACCCAGAACAGGAGGAGCAACCGATGAAAAACATGGGTGAGATGCTACTGACCCGGACGGAGTTTTCGGAGATCGTCATGGGCAACACGGCCCTGGTGCGGGCCATGGTCGAGGCCGGAACCCAAGTGGTGACCTCGTATCCCGGCTCGCCGACGCCGGAGATCGCCACGGCCATCCAATCGATCCCGTTGGCCGAGCGGCCGTTTTATTTCGAGTTTTCCACCAACGAGAAGGTGGCCGCCGAGGTGGCCTTCGGGGCCTCGCTCAACGGCCGTCTGGCCACGGTTTTTTTCAAGAGCGTCGGCCTCAACGTGGCGGCGGATTCCTTTGTCCAGTTCAGCCTGTTGCATTGCATCGGCGGCCTGGTGATCGTCCTTGGCGACGACCCCGGCGCCAATTCCTCGCAGAACGAGCAGGACAACCGCCATTATGCCCACATGAGCTACACCCCGATCCTGGAGCCGGCCAATCCGACCGAGGTCTACACCTACTACCGGGAAGCGGCCGCCCTGTCGCAGGCCATGGCCAAGCCGATCATCCTGCGGATGACCACCCATGTCTGCCACGCCAAGGAGCGGGTCGCCTTTGCCGGCTGGACCCCGCCCGAACGTGTCGACAACACGCCCCGCTTCGATCCGGCCAACGGCCCCTACATCCCCCTGGTGGCCAAGGTCTTTCCCATGAAACGGGAGGCCCTGGAGGGGCTCAAACGGGTCGAGCAGTGGGTGGACGAACGCTCCCTCCATCGGCTGATCGACAACCGCAGCGAACGGGGCCTCATCACCTCCGGCATGGTCTATCTCTCGGTGGAGGATGTGCTGACCGGCGTGGCCGCCAAGCCCGACATCCTCAAGCTGGCCATGCCCTATCCCATGCCGGCGCGGGCGATTGCCGACTTCCTCGCCACGCACCGGGAGGTGAAGATCCTGGAGGAACTCGACGACACCCTGGAAAAGGAGATCAAGGCCTTGGCCTTCGACCGGGGCCTGACCACCACCATCCTCGGCAAGGGTGACCTGGAGGATTGGGTGGGCGAGTACACGCCGGACAAGGTACGCGATATCCTCCACCGCACCTGGCCCGATGTCGTTTCGCCGAGAATTGCGGTGGCTCCCGAGACCCTGGTGCCGGTCTCGATGCGGCCGGCCCAGATGTGTCCGGGGTGCGGCCACCGCAGCGCCTTCCACGCCATCAAACAGGCCCTGCCCGAAGGCGGCACCATCACCGTGGCCGACATCGGCTGCCACACCCTGGGGTTCCAGGAACCGTACCAGATGGGCGAAGTCCTCCTGTGCATGGGCGCCTCCACCGGCATCGCTTCCGGTCTGGCCCTGCTCAACGACAGTCGGCCGGTGGTCGCCTTTCTCGGCGACTCCACCTTTTTCCACGCCGGCATCCCCGGCATTGTCAACGCCCTGTTCAATCAGCACAACCTGACCCTGGTGCTGATGGAAAACGGCACCACCGCCATGACCGGCCATCAGGATCATGCCGCCTCGGGCCGCAATGTCAACGGCCCGGTGGAGGCCATCCCGATCCGGCGGGTGCTGGAGGGATTGGGTGTGCAGCATATCTTCGAGACCGACACCTACCGGCAGAAGGAACTCGCGGAGCTGATGCGCCAGGCCCTGGCGCTGAAGACCTTCAGCGTGGTCATTGCCCGGCATCCCTGCATGCTCCTCTTTACCCGCAACCAGCGCAAGAAGAGCGGCTACAAGGCCCGCTTTGTCCAGATCGACCAAGACAAATGCGCCCGTATCCACGCTTGCGTTTCGGACTTCGCCTGTCCCAGTTTTTCGCGGGCCGCGGACGGTTCGGTGACGGTCAACCGGGAGCTGTGCATCGGTGATGGTTCCTGCCTGCAAACCTGCCCCACCGGGGCGATCATCCGTTAAGGTCACAGGAGGCACAGTATGCAACCTTTCAACATCTATCTCTGCGGCGTCGGTGGCCAGGGGATCGGCCTGCTCTGTGAAATCCTGCTGCGGGCCGCCGATTATGCCGGCTATACCGCCAAGGCGGTGGACACCCATGGCCTGGCCCAGCGCGGCGGCATCGTGATTTCCCATATCCGCCTGGGCGAAACGGTCCACACCCCCCTGATCCCGGAGCGGGCGGCGGACCTGGTGGTCGGGCTCGAACGGCACGAGGCCCTGCGGGGGGCGCAGGTGATGCTGCGGGACGGCGGCACCCTGGTCTATTACGATACGGTCTTGCAGCCCCTGGGCGTTCGTCTGGGGACCGATGCCGAGACCAGCGTCGCCGATCTCGAGGGTGCCTGTGGCCGCCGCAACATCACTGTCCATCGGGTGGTGCAACCGGACCTGGTTGATCCCCGGATGCAGAACATCGCGGTGCTGGCCTGCATCCATCGCCAGGGCCTGGTTCCCGGCCTTGCGACCGACCATTTCCACCGGGCCATGGACGATCTCCTCGCCGGCCCGATGCTGGCGGCCAATGCGCAACTGTTTCAGGAGGCGGGATAAGGGGAAAGGCAGCCCTCGATGGTGCCCCCCCAGCTTCGCCGTTTCCTGCTGCCCGATCTGAACCGGCGGTTTGTGATCCGGTTGCTCCTGGTGGCCCTGGCCACGGTGGTGCTCTTCACCCAGGCCCTCGTCCCCCTGCGCATCGAAGGGCGGAGCATGGAACCGACCTATAAGGATGGCGGGTTTACCTTCTGCTGGCGGGGGCGCTATCTCATTTCTGAGCCGGCCCGCGGCGAGGTGGTGGCGATTCGGTTTGCCGGCCAGCGGGTGATGCTGCTCAAGCGGATCGTCGGGCTGGCCGGGGACACGGTCGAATTCCGCAACGGCGCCCTGTTTGTCAACAACGCCTGGGTCAACGAACTGTACGTGCGCACCCCCTCGGACTGGAACCTGGCGCCGCGCACGGTGGAGGCGGGCAAGGTCTACGTGGTCGGCGATAACCGCACCGTTCCCCTGGATCGTCACCAGATCGGGCAGGTGGAACGGGAGCGGATCGTGGGCGGGGTGCTGTGGTGAGCGGGAAAACGCTCGTCATGGCCGGGCTGGTTGTGGCCCTGGTGGTGGCGGGGATACTGGCGGCCCGCTTCTGGTTCAGCGACGAACGGGCGATCCGCAACCAACTGGCCGTGATTGAAGCGGCTGGCTCCAAAGATGCGGCGGAACCCCCGGTCGAGGCCCTGGTCAAGGCAACCCGGCTGGCCAACCTGTTCGGCGATCCCTGCCGGTTGACGGTGGAGGCCGTGCGCCACACCGGTTCCTATCCCCGCAAGCAGATCCAGGAGCGCATCGTTCTGGTGCGTTCTTTCTATACCCAGGTGCAGGTCGCGCTGCACGACCTCGCCATCGATCTTCCCGAGAACAACAGTGCCGTCATCCGTGGCACCATTCGGCTGCGCGGCCAGGGCACGAACGAGGCTATTGCCGATGTCCAGGAACTCCGGGCCGAGATGGCCAAGATCGACGGCCAGTGGCTGTTCACTGCGGTCGAGATCGTTCAGGTTCTGGAACGATAACAAATGGTAGGTGTGGTACATGAAGAAATTGCTAATCCGCTGGCAAAGGCTCGTGAATGAAACTGGCAACACTTGTCCCCGTTGTAGCGAAACAGGCGACACCGTGGAAACTGCCGTTCGCCAACTCAAGCTATCGCTGCTTGCATTGGGCATTGAGGTTGAATTGATAAAAGAGGTGCTGGATTTTTCAATATTTTCAAAAGATCCCCTGCAATCGAATCGCATCTGGATTGGGGATAAGCCGCTCGAGGAATGGATTGGAGCGACTATTGGTGCAAGTACATGTTGCGATGTCTGTGGGGTCGCTGAATGTCGGACAATTTCAACAGATCAACATACATTTGAAGCAATTCCCAAAGATATGATTATTAAAGCAGGCTTGTTGGCTGCGGCGGAACTTTTGACATAACTGCAAGAAAATAATCGAATAAAAGGCGTTATGCCGCCACCAGCAGGACCAGGGCCATGGACCCGAAGGAGAGCAGGGTCGACATGACGATCACCGCCGAGGCCAGTTCGGTATCGGAGCGGAGCTGGGAGGAGAGGATGTAGATGGCGGTGGAGGTGGGCTGGGCGAAAAAGAGCATGCTCACCTTCCAGGCCAGGCCGGTGACCCCGAACAGCCAGAGGAAGACCAGCCCCAGGATGGGCAGGACCGCCAGCTTGAACCCGGCCGCGGCCAGGGCCAACCCCATGTTGGCGCGGAGATTGGCAAAGGTGAGGCTGCCGCCGATGGAAAACAGGGCCAGCGGCAGGGTGACCTGGGACATCAGCTTGAGGGTGTTGTCGACGGGCACGGGAAAGGAGCCCACCATCCGGGAATAGACAATGCCGGCGATGCAGGCGAGGATCAGGGGGTTGGCCACCAGGCTTTTGATGGTGGCGGTCAGGCGGCCGCCGTTGTGGCCCTCGCCGTTGGTGTCGTACCAGATCAGCACCGAGACGCAGAGCACGTTGATCATCGGGATGATCAGGCCGATGAGGATGCCGTAGAGCTGCACCCCGGCCTCGCCGAAGGCGTTGATCAGCACCGCCATGCCGATGTAGGTGTTGAAGCGGTAGCAGCCCTGGTTGAAGGAACCGGCCTGGAACGGGGCGACCGGCCGCAGGCGGATATAGAGCAGGCTGAGGCTGCAGACCGCCAGCACCGCCAGGGCCGAGGCCGCAAGATAGCGCCAGCCGTCGTCAAAGTGCAGCGGGGCCGAGCCGATTTTCCAGAAGAGCATCAGGGGGAAAAAGATATAATAGACCAGCCGGTCCGAGGTGCGGAGAAAGACCTCGTCGGTAATCCGCCAGCGTTTGACCGCCACCCCGAAGAGGATCAGGGCCAGGACCGGGAAGAGGGCGTTGAGTAGAATCATAAGGGCATCATGCAAAGGTGGAGAAGAGGAGCGCGGCCGCTTCAGCCGATCCGGTAACGGGGGCGGCGGATATGGGTCTTCTTGCAGCGGGGGCAGTGTCCCGGCGGTTGCGGCCGGGTGCGGTCCTCGAAGACGAAGCCGCAGCCCAGGCAGACCGGCGGCTCGATGACCAGCCGCCTGCCCTCGGCCTTGAGGCTGCGCCCGATGTGTTCGAGGTGGGCGTAGATCTCCTTTTCGCTTTGGTGCAGTTCCTGGGAGAGTTCCCGCACCCCCAGGGGTTCGGCGGTCAGCAGGTCGATGATCTGCCGGCGGATGGTCGCTGCGCCGGCCTCTCTTATCGGCTCCATGCCGCCTCCACCATGGCTTGCTGTCCGCCATGCCGTTCCGCATATCCCCGGAGAAACCGATCCACCTTGGCCCGGCCGATGTGCGTTATTTCCTGCATCAGAGCGAAGGGGACGGAACCGAGCCGATAGCGGTTGCGGAGCAGATCGGTCAGGGCGATCCAGAGATGCCCGGTCATCTCGGCATCGGCCAGGGCGCGGTGGAAGGTGCCGTCGGTGAAGATACCCAGATGGCGGACCAGGGTGGCCAACTTGTGGTTGGGGGCCTCGGGCAACAGCCGTCGGGAGGCGAGCACGGTGCAGGCCATGGGATTGCTTCGTTCCCGGCCGATCCGCGCCAGTTCGGCATCGAGAAACTTGCTGTCGAAGCCGACGTTGTGCGCCACCAGGGGGGTGTCACCGATCCAGTCGGCGAACCGGGTCATGACCTCTTCGCAGTCCGGGGCCTCGGCCACCAGTTGATTGCTGATCCCGGTCAGCGATTCGATGAACCAACTGATGGTGAAGCCGGGGTTCATCAGCGCCTGAAACCGGTCGACAATCCTGTCGTGCTCGATGCGCACCGCCCCCACCTCGATCGGCCGGTCGCCGAGGGTCGGGGAGTGGCCGGTGGTCTCGAAATCAAGGACGATGACGGCGGGGCTCTGCATGGACAAATTCAAAAAAGATGATTTTGCAACTAAAGGAAAACTCTCGTTTCGTGTCATTTCGACCAAAAGGAGAAATCTTGACAGAACGAGAGATTTCTCGTCGCGTTGCTCCTCGAAACGACAGGGCTGGACTTGTGCGATCCTGGCGAACAGTCGTTCGGTTCCTCGAACGACTGCGCCGGCCCAAGAAAAATCGCTGTGCGCATCGGGAACGAATCGGGTACAGTCAACGGGCTGATACTCTAATCCACCTTCCAACTCAATGCATGGAGGAAATGATGCGGCCGGATGAAATGCGGGAAAAAGCGATTGAGCTGTTCAAACAACGGATGCACTGTAGCCAGGTGTTGGCCATGATCGGGCTCGAAAAACTGGGGGTCGACGATCCCTCGGTGATCAAAGCCCTGGGCGCCTTCGGCGGCGGCATCGGCGGCACCGGCCATATTTGCGGCGCCCTGGTGGGCGCGGCCTCGGTGATCGGCACCCTCTACAGCCGTTCCAGCCTGGAGGAAAAGGAAAATCCCCGGATGTGGGCTGCCACCAAGGCGGTGATGAAGAATTTCGAAACCCTGGTCGCACCGCACGGCGGCATCGATTGCAGCCAGATCGCCCGGGTCGACTGGATGGACCGGGACCAGGTCAAGGACTTCTACGGCAACCCCGACAGCCGCCGGCAGCACTGCATCAATGTGGTCGGCGAGACCGCCAAGGCCCTGGGCGAGTTGCTGGAAAAGGAGGCCGAGTGGATGGCCGCCAAGAAGGCCGAGCAGAATCAAGGCAAATAAATGTTGGCGGCTTCCACCGCCACGCTGATTGACAAGGCAGTCGCAGGACTGCCTTTTTTCATGGAACGAGGAGTAGGATGGAGTTCTTCAATTTTTCCGCTGACGAGACCAAGCGAATCAACCGGGCCTTGACCTTCATCGGCAAACAGGAGGTCAATCTTGACCGGCTGTCCGGGCGAACCCTGGTCGTCAAGACCGAAAATTTCGAGGAGGAATGCGAGCAAGTGGCGCGCTACTTCCCCGGCCTCGGCCTGGAGAGCGGCAGCGCCCGGCTGGTGTTCAACACCGCCAAGGACGGCGACCACAAGATCCTGGTCAACAAGGCGGCTATCGAAGGCCTGTCCTATATCCATACCCTGGTCACCGAACTGGTGCACCTCGGCAATCTCAGCCGCTATAACGCCGATCACGGTAACGTCTACCGGCTTGAGCCCGAGCAGGCGATTGCCGACCACTACTACGAGTTCCTCCTCTGGTCCAAGTTCCAGGCCATGCGGATCGCCACCCGCGCCCATGCCCTGGTTGCCTGGCACGAGGTCAACGGCGAGGCCCCACCCGCGGGCGGCCGCTATCAATTCGCCCAGGTGGCCTTTCCCGGCGAAGGGGTCACCGCTGCCTTGCAGGGCGCGCACCAGGCCGACACCATCGCCGCCTGGCGGGAAGGGCTGTGGGATCTGCTCGAAGAACTGGCCTTGTATTTTGGCCGGCTGGCCTTCTATCAGCATGAACCGCGCCCAGGCGATCTGGACGAGCGGTTTCCGGCCGAACTGATCGCGGCAACGGTGGGGCTGGACAACTGCCTGGCCTTCTACGCCGCCCTCCAGCGAGCGCGGGACTATCCCGCCTGGCTCACGGAAAAACACACCCTCCGCCAAGTCATCGTCGCCATGCAGGAGCAGGGTAAGCAACGCTTTCAACCGGAAAGCTGAGGTTTTACGGCAGATACGGCAAGAACCGGCCTGGAGGCGGTTAGCCGGTCAGGGGAAGGTGGTGGGATAACAGCCGGGAAAAGGTCGCGCTCAATGCCGCCTTGACCTCGGCCACGGCCGGCGGCGGTGCCGCCTCCAGGGCCAGCGAGGCAACCGGGCATCCGGCGAGGCCGCAGGGATTGATCCGGTCGTAGGCCCGCAGATCCGGACAGACGTTGAGGGCAAAACCGTGCAGGGTCACCCAGCGGCGGACCCCCACCCCGATGAAGGCGATCTTGCCGTGCGCCGTCCAGACCCCGGTGGCGCCATGAACCCGTCGCCCCTCGACCCGGAAGGCGGCCAGGGTGGCGATCACCACCTCCTCGAGGAAGCGCAGCCAGCGGTGCAGGTCGCGCCCCCGCCCGCCCAGGTCGATAAGCGGATAGCCCACCACCTGTCCCGGCCCGTGCCAAGTCGCGTCGCCGCCCCGGTTGACGCGCTCCACCCGCAGGGCCGGGTCGAGGATGTTCGCCCCGTCGCCCCCCCGGCCGATGGTGTACACGGCGGGATGCTCCAGCAGCAGCAAGGCCTCTTCCGCCGTCCCCTCGGCAATTCCCGCTGCCAGTCCTTCCTGGAGGGCCAACGCCTCCCGGTATTCGATCCGGCCGCAGTCGACGACACGCATCGTCAGGGCAGACGGGCCATGAGATAGGCGAGCATGGTCTCCAGGGTGGAGAGCTTGCCATAGTCCGATTCCGGGATATCCACGCCGGTCTTCTCGTTCAGCCCCACCAAGACGCGCAGAAAGCTGTAGGAATCGATGTCCAGGGCCTCGCGGATGTTCTCGTCCGGGGCCAGGGTGGCGGGGTCGCACTCCGGCGCGACCTTGCGCAGCTCCGCAAAGATAATCGCCCGCAGTTCCTGTTCGGTCATAGCTCCTCCGGCAGTTGGAGATGACGGTTGAGGGCCTCGAGAAACAGCGCCCCCTGATGGCCGTCGGTGGCCCGATGATCGGCGGCCAGGGTGGCGGTGACGCAGGGCCTTACCCCCAGCATGCCCGCCTCGGCCCAGGGGCGTTCCGTGATCCGGCCGAATCCGACCAGGGCCACCTGGGGCGGGTAGATGACGCCGTAGACCGCCTTGACGCCCCGGTCGCCCAGGTTGGTCACCGAAACCGTGGCATCGGTCGCCTCCGAACTCCGCAGGCGGCCGGCCCGGGTCCGTTCGATCAGGTCGGCCATGACCTGCATCAGCTCGTTGACGCCCAATTTGTCGACATGATGCAGGGCGGGCGAGATCAGGCCGCCCCGCCGCAGGGCCACGGCAAAACCGATATGGATGTCCGCGCTGACCCGGAGCCGATCGTCGAGCCAAAAACCGTTCAGTTCCGGCACGTCCCGGAGCGCCTTGGCCACGGCCTTGAGCAGCAGGACCACGGGCAGAACGCGCTCCCGGATGGAGCGTTGCCGGTTCTCCGTGGCCAGCCATTGCAGGGGCCGGCTCAGGTCGATCTCGGTTTCCAGGTAATAGTGCGGGATCTCCCGGTTGGAACGGCTCACGGCCGCCGCAATCGCCCGCCGCATCCCGACCGCCGGCGTTTCCTCCGCCGCCGGTTCCCCGGGGGCGGAGGGGGCAGGTTCCGTGGGGGGGGCAACCGTTGCCCCGGCAATCCCTTGCGCCGTGGCTGCCTCCTCGATATCGCGGCGCTGGATGGCGCCGCCGGGGCCGGTGCCCCGGACCGTGGCCAGGTCCACGCCCAGCTCATCGGCCAGCCGCCGCGCCGCCGGCGAGCAGGCTCTCCGCTCGGGCAAACCCGTTGAGGGCGGCACCACTACCGGGGCCATTGCCGGCTCCTCGGCCACCGATCCCGCCGCCGGTGCCGTCAGCGGCGGTGCGGCCCGAACCTCCGTGGCTGCTGCGGCCTCCGTGCCGGCATGGATCATGGCCAGCACCGTGCCCACGGGCACGGTCTGGCCCGCCTGGACCAGCGGCTC
>JGI24731J21663_1001676_pt1 | contig 15851 bp, 14 predicted proteins | sample EPASupsiteHSE605_FD_21663 | JGI IMG/M metagenome (IMG submission 21663) | reverse complement strand
CCGGGAGGACGCCGGCGGCGGCTCGAGCGCCGGCCGTGGCCTGCCGGGCGGCGTGCCTACTCGCTCTGCATCCGCTCGAACCGTGACCCGAGGTCGCGGAGCTGCCCGTCGTCGAGGACCCTCCGCGCTGCGGGAAGGACCTCGCTCTCCTCGTCCGTAGCGTGGCGCTGGATCTCCTGCTTCAGGATCTCGAGCCGGCGCCCCCACTCGCTCCTCTCCATCGAGCCGCCGGCATCGAGCTCCTCGAGGCGCCGGCGGATCGCGGCGTGCCCCTTCCGGGCGTCGGCGACCAGGTCCCGCGTCTCCCCCCGCTCGAGAAGCGGGTAGAGGAGCTGCTCTTCGGCCGCCATGTGCCCGAGGAGCTCCTTCTTCATGGGCGCGAAGACCGGGCCGAGTTCGTCGTCGCCCTGCTTCCGGAGGCGCATCTCGAGCTCGGCGATCGCTCTGTCGGTCTTCCTGTGGTCCTTCCGGATGTGCTCGACGATCGTCAGCTGCGATACCTGCTGCGTTGCCATGCTGTTGCCCCCTGCCCTGCCCGGGCCGGTACGCCCTCTACGGCGAGGAGTCGTGTTAACCGTTTCGGTACCTCCGGGCCGGGGATGACGGGGCCGGCCGGTGCGGGGTGTGCGGGTTGGAATGAGATGCAGTGTCGGGAGGTGCGGTTCTGCGAGACGTGCGGCCGGCGGGAGTCAAGGAGGGCGGTGGAGACCGGAACCCGGCGTCTCTCATTCTCACGGCGGGGGTGGAGCGACGGACGCTGCCCTCTACCATTCCCCGGCATTGTCGTGGCGGCTGACGGAGCGTGCGTCCCCCTCCTCTTTTATCGGGTGGAGGGTAGCTAGACCAAGCGGGTCATCCATGGCAACTGTGGTCCATATCTTGAAGTGAGAATTACTCGGCTCTGCGCTAATATGGGTTAAAGATTTGTCCGTATAACTTAAAGATAAATTATAATGAGAATTTGTCGTTATTGCGACTTTGAAAATTATTCCGACGGCGAGTTGTGCGAACGATGCCGCCAGCCCATCGCTAGAATTAGACATGAATTTTTTAATATTGGCATTTTCATTAAACAAAATTATCAATATTACGCTATTATAGGAATTTTTCTCGTATTATATGAATTCACCATAAGGGAAGACTCGGCCAATCTCGAAATTTTTTTTGGAATTATTCCTCTGACTGTGTCGATTTACCTAATTTTGTATTTGGTGATCAAAGCTGGACAAATAATTATATCACGACAATGGCAACCAGCAGAAAAATTCATTCATATTGATAATATATTTCAATTTTTTATATTCGCACTGATCCATATAGCATTGGTTTTGGTTCCATTGGCGAGTTTGCCACATGAGGTACGGAATTATATGGGTTTTTTATCGGCAACGTTCCTTTTCCTCGTGTTAATCTCGTCAGCTCTACATCATGAATACCATAGAAAAGCGTTTAGGATTTTATTAACGAGTATTTTGTTTTTTGAAGTGTTTATCTTATTAGCAATCTCATTTCCATCCGTTATTAGAATCTGTGGCAATGGATCCATATTAGATTACTACGCATTTCTTATTCAATTAACTCTATATTTGGCTTTAGGTGGTTACTCTGCGTATTTTTTAACAACCGTATTATTTATTGGAATTTCAAAAGGACATCAATCGTATCTATCGTTCATTAAACAAATTTTCGGTGAAGATAAAAATATGAGTCTATCTGTTGGAGTGATTGTGTTGTTCGGACTCCAAATCGGTTTCTTTTTACTCAACGATCCGTCAATATAATAACACACATTTTAGAGTCGAGTTTTTTTTTTAGAAATGATAATTTTAAGAATATACTCCCCAATCACGAGGGATAAACCATTTCGGAGAAAAATTTACGAAATCCTTCGGATCAAATTTCTGATCAAGTTTGGTTATCGCCAAGAGTTGGCTTGGAAGTATTGATAGGTTGTGGGGGCTCTCCGGGCTATCTAAATCATAGAAGTGATATCGATGTAGGCCATCTTTGTATCTTTGACTCGGCCCGAAATCGTATGGAACGCATGTTCGATGGATTGTCCCTTTCTCTATTGAAGCGATCGTCACATCAATGAGTCTCTTTTCATGAATTGCCGAGATGAATACATCTTTATTATTCATATATTTCCTATCGGACCAAGGCTATTAAAATTTTCTCATCTAATTGAAATCCACTTGAGTTATTTCCCTGACGATAGCCTGTCACCGAGAAGCTGCGTTTTACGCGTCTTTCTTGTTGCGACGATGGCGAAATTGTGTGATTGGTTGGATTTTCATTTAACGAGTAACGCACCACCTGTTTCACCGTCAATCCGCAGATCGTAAGTTATTGTGCAATCTATGGCAGGGCTCTAACCGGGGAAGTGGTCGAAACGGAAAAATCGATCTGGCAGTTCTCATGGATCACCCCCCAATCCGCATCGCTCCAAGATCGGCACGGATCTGCTGGTGCGAATCCTGCGGCAGGCCGGGATTTCCCGTGATGATTGGCAGATGGGATAACAGTGCTGCTTTTTACACATGCAGTTGGTGGCCTGCGGAAAGCTCTGCGATGTAATAAATGGAGAGATAGCAAGAGAACAGAAAAAGCGGTCCTCCAACCTTCATTACCATGTATACTAAACATCGGGGCTGGATTTCGTTATATCTACTTTCCAAATCTTTCTCACTTCGGGGAGAACATCAACTTCACCATCTCGTTTATAGTTGAGTAAAATTTCAGGGATTGCTGCATTCTGGTCTTCAAAGTATCTGTATAAGATATTACTCATTTTTGCCGCATTTTTTCTATAATGCGGTACTTCATCTCTCCTGATTTGTGAGGTACATTGTTCCTCAGGGGCAGCCCTCTCTTTGAGATTATTTTCTTTCATCAGTTTATCTAATGCCCCTAATATTGTTGTGATCTGATGCTCGGAGAAATCTCCGAGGCGGTGCTTAAGATAATTGTATAATAAATGGATTGTATCGTCTAATCCCGGTTGGCTTAACAGTAATAATTCGACAGTCATTAGATCCAACAAATGAGGGGGCGGTCTTGGGATTCCCCCTTCTGGATCAGCAGAGATCACTAGCCAATTATATAATCCAGTGTTTGCTTTTTCTTTCTCTTCATCATCATCCGAGATTAATCCTCTATGTATGACATTTTCGGCTTCAGGAAGTAAACTAGGGTCAATTTGAATAAGAGAAGGGTATACGGGTGCGATCGAGATATCATAATCTGCAATTTCTTTCAGTATGTTTTTACAGATTTGAGCTTGGCCAACCCGATCAATCTGTAATAAGGCGGGAATGAGGAGATCCCCCAGAACCCGAACAATTCCGTCTAGCTGATTTTTTACCTGGCTTCCGAAAAAGGGCATTGGATCATTTTTCTGCATCTCTAAATCTTCTCTTAAAGACGCCCAATGCGTCTCAATTTTATCAAGAAATACTTGTAACTCATCCGCGGTCCAATCGATGAGATTAGATGTCTTAGAGAAAAACTGCCTCAATGGTATATTAGAGGCGCGGGCAAGATCCCATGGGAAGGGATCACCTCCAAACCCATGGACTGTCCGATTTTTCTTCCCATTTTCACCAATCCCATATTGGATAAAGCGGCGGAAATTGGTCTTCAAGAGAGATTCCTTAATGATTTGTTTTGCCGTACCTTCCTCAGGTTCAGGGAGATATAGAAATGCAGAAATGGGTAACCCGGTATCTGCCGGCATGCCGCTTTCATCGGCCCGTAGCCATAAAACTCGACCGAACTCGGATGCTTGATTGACGGCCAAGTAGCGATTATTGAACAGATGGAGAAGTCGAAGGAGTGCTCTTTGTCGGGCTACACATACCTCTGAAATTCCGATTCGAAGTAAAAAGTCAATTGATTCGTCCAAATCATTCCGATCCATCCTTTCGATAGAAATCCCGTCGAGCCATTCCCAATCTTCGAAAGGATCTCTCCATTTTGAGGGAATTGAAGGAACGGTGATATCATATCCAGGGATTGGGAGCTTAAGAAGCTTAGGTAATTCCGGAATTACGGTTGCAGGCTCCATTGCATAGAGGGTTCGCGGGAGTATTTTCCCTACTGCGTCATGGAAAATATAATAATTCTGGATTATCGGATCTCGATAAAGATTCAATCCCAATGAATATGCTTCTTCTAGATTATCCGGTAAAAGGCGGAATGATAGCCTCGAAAGAATCTCAGGGAAAACTGCCATTAATCGTTGGGCAAATAAGACTGGGAATAGTGAGATCAGGGTTTCGTTTTCTCTTAGGCTTGTTTGGAATTGAGGGATAGAAATTGATAGAACTGAGAATAACCTATTTACGATTTCCTCCGGCATCACAGCAACATTCATTCGACTGAAGCGAAGAACAATCGCGTCTCGATTCCCTGTTCGTAATAGTGAGAGAATCGAAAGAATTGGAGAATCTTGGGAAACATATTTTGTCGCTGCGATTACTCCATCATTGAAAAGCGACATCATCCCACAATGATAGGGCAATCCTGCCGTTTCGAATACATTAAGCATCATGTACGAGGGTATCAGGTCGGATATTTCCGATTCTGACGAGAACGTTAGCGATGTTTCGTGAATAGTAAAATGCCCGGGATCAAAACCAATTTCTCTTCTCTGAGTTTGGGAGGTTGAGCGGGGATCGGATTGAAGTGATGATACCAATTCTAAACATTCAGCCGTAGGATTGAGGCCCAGTAACTCTAATTCAGCATTTCTTTTTTTATCCTCTTCACTAGATTCGAATTGTCTCCGACTCTGTTCAAGAGCTTTTACTAACAATCGCCCCCATGCCTCTTGACTATGAGTTGAAATGTCCTCTTCTGGCTTTATTTTGCCATTTATTGATTGAAGAACTGTTGTTGCTTGCCTAGCAAGACCTTCCGCCTTGTCAAGATCCCCCAATTCAGCCAGTATTGATGCACGCCTGAGTGTGAATAGCGGAAAATTATCCGTCTCCAATGGCCAATTGTCCTCTCGTAGGTAATTCCTGACTTGTTTTTCATCGAATACAAATAGAGCGCTTAATGCCCGCTCGTAACCCAACTGTTGAAGGCGTAGACTCTTCCCTTGGGTGTTCCGTTCCAAAAACTCGATTTCCTCCGAATATCGTACTAGATCCTGACTCGCTCGTGCAGACCTGGCAAGGGATTGGTGGAGAGAGAATCGACACTCAGCAATCCATTCATTCTCCTCATCTATTGCTAGGTTTTCAGAAGGGATAGTGTAGGATGCAGGCTCGCCATCAGGTCCATTAGTTAGATCCGAGCGGCTAAGCACTTTATCGATCTTGGATATCCATTTCGGAGAGAGTGGGCATGCGGTGGTTTCGAGCCGCCAATTGAGTTCGTAAAACAGGGATATGGATTGATTTGGTGGAATTTTATCAATACTATTTAACACAGGATCGATCCAGTGTTCTGTATAATCCCAAAGACCTGAACGATATCTTTTCGGCGCAATAAGCCATCCTGGATACTTCTCTCGGTCTGAGCGCCATTGGATGAGAAGATTACCAAGAGTTTCAGCAGTTAACGGTAAATCAGGAAATTTCTTTCCAGACGAAACGAAGAGCTGCGCTTGGTTGATTGCGATTCTCCTCTTGTCCTCCTGGGTATCTCCAAAAGAGCTATTAGATCGTCCTAATCTGATAAAGTCAACATACTTCTGTAATTTATCTAGAAATTTCAGAATTGCTGCACGATAGGGGTCCTTTTCCCCGCTATTTATTGCATCATCGACTTCGTCAGCAATTTCTATTGGAATTATCCCCTGGGATCGGTAAAACATCTCTTTGATTTCTGGAAGCCTCTTTAGGCCGATGAAGTAGATTTCAGGGGTTACACCCTTTAACTGATCAATCGCCCACCTCAATGGACCTGTAAAATTGGGATCTTCTCCCGAAAAGCCGATAAGACAAAAAACACTTCCCGCCAGTCCTGATTTTAACGTAGCGGAGAAAAATCCATGAGTTGTCTCATAGGTTTCATAATCTCTATTAGTGATGATGTAGGGTCCTTTCGGGAGACTCCCGTGCAATTTGATTATTCTTGGTCCATTAGCCTCCCGGAAATCTCTAGACTCCAATATCAATGTATAATTTGAAATATCCTCATTATCGTTTGCTCTATCGAGCAAGGTATCATAATTAGTTGTATAGACATCGATCCATGGTAAAGAGAGAAGACGGAAATGAGCTTCACCGGGATTAAATTCGCTGTCTGGGAGAAGCGAAGAGATGAGATTGTCTAATTCATCTCTTCCGAAACTGGCTTCAAACAAGGAAGCTATATCCAAGAATGTTACTTCCAAAGGTTGTGAATCATAATCTGTCGGGTTTTTCCCCTTATTGCTCGGGAGCATTTCCCTGATTCGCGCCTGCATCGCTTTTGCTAAATCATCGAAAAGAGGGAACTCCGATTGACAATTAGGGGCGATGGGGATAGCGTTACGACTGAAGCCAGCACCGACAAGTACGGCTGCCTTCTTGTCTACCAATTTGTTAGCTAATTGATATATTGGGCTTGACTCTTCGAGAATGACCATAAAGCATTTCCATATTCAGTGGTTTTCCGTCAACTCTAGAACAGTTAACCGATTGCAAATATCTTTGAATTTTCGCTTTAGACGTTCGATTCCAGTCGGACTACTGTTTGATAACGCTCGGCTGGTATCGTTGCCGTCACTATGGACGATACCTGCCTCGCCCCGGAGGGCCGCGCTCGTCGCGATGAACCGGAAGTGCGCCCCGGTCGGGGCACTGGCGGGATAGGACTGTTCAAAACCGGCCAAAAAGATCGCGCGGCTCACCAGGAGACCCATCACGAAAAAAACCCCACAACCTCTATCTCATCCCCGATACTTGAAGAGATCACACAGGTGAAGGCCGCCCATAATGACCACAGCAGAAAAAAAGATCCCGATCGTCCGCGAAGTCCAGGCAAAGAGCATCCTCTCGAAGTCGAAGATCTACCCCTGGGTCGTCAACCCCTACACCGGGTGCGAGCACGCCTGCTCGTACTGCTACGCCCGGTTCATGCAGCGGTTCTCCCCGCACCCCGAGCCCTGGGGCGAGTTCGTCGACGTCAAGGTCAACGCGCCGTCCCTCCTGCGGGCGGAGGTCACAAAGAAGCGGCGGGCGAAGGTCTGGGTCAGCGGCGTCTGCGACCCCTACCAGCCCCTCGAGGCGCACTACCGGCTGACCCGGCAGTGCCTCGAGGTCCTGGCCGCGAACCGCTGGCCGGTCGTGGTCCAGACCCGCTCGCCGCTCGTCCTCCGCGACCTCGACATCATCCGGGACGCACGCGACTTCGAGGTGGGCCTCTCGATCCCGACCGCGGACGACGCCGTCCGGGAACTCTTCGAGCCCTGCGCACCCCCTATCGCCGAGCGGATCAGGGCCCTGGACGAGCTGCACCGCGCCGGCGTCCGGACCTACGCCATGGTCGCCCCGGTGCTCCCCGGCGCCGAGGGGCTGGCCGAGCTCCTGAAGGGAAAGGTCGACTACGTGCTCGTCGACCGCATGAACTACCACTACGCCGACCGGGTGTACCGGGAGCACGACCTCGAGTACGCGCTCACCGACGAGTTCTATCGTCGGGCGACGCGGAACCTCCGGTCGCTCTGAGCGGTCGGGCGCCCCCTGCTCATCTCCAATTCCGACGCTTCCGCCCGATCGTTCGAGCCCCGGTGATCGTGCCGGGCAATCGCCTGCCCAAACTCGCCCACCTGACACGCGCCGACGATGGCCGGTCCTCTCGGACCTGTGCGAAGCCTACCGGACCTCTTCGAGGGCTACTCCCGACATACCCCTGCGAATTCGATGATCCCGAGCGCGCCGCCCTCGATCTCCTCGGCCCAGCAACGGCCAGTCCGGATGCCGAAGGGAGCAGCACGCCCCCGTGATGCCCTCTCATCCCGATCATACCCCCATCGAACGCGACTCTGCTCGATGAAAAGAGATCCAGACGACGTCGACGACGTCGCAGCGGCGGTTTCTATTGAGTTCGTCGTACAGGCCGTCGACGTTCGTATCCGGGAGGGGTGACTGTCGGCCGGGGCCGTGAGTATCGCCTCTGCGGACGGCGTCTCCCTCGCGACCGCGTGGCTTTCAAACACTTTCCAAAAGGTATAAGTTCGATTCAAACTCTCGGTTATTCTGATAACTGGTTGTTATCAAAATAAACAATGGTTAGGTGAAGTTGAGTCCAACGTCATTCGAGGAACTGATTCGGAAAGAGCGCGAACAACGTCGGGAGTACATCCTCGACAGTGCGGAGGAGCTCTTCGTCAAGGGCGGGTTCTCCGGTGTTACGATGGAGGGGATCGCGCAAAAAGTCGGCCTGAACAAAGCGACCCTCTACCTCTATTTCGAGGATAAGGACTCGCTCTTCTTCGCCATCGTCCTTCGTAAGGTCCGCATGCTGCAGGCTCTCTACCGGGACTGCATCGAACAGAAGATCAGCGGAAGGGAGAAATCGCAGAGGATGGGCGCGATCTTCTTCGAGTTCGCCAGGGCCAACCCGGATTACTTCCGCCTCCTCTGTACATCCGGTCCGGAGCGATTTCAAAATAAAGACAATGTTTTGGCAAGGACGGTCCGGGAGCTCCTCGGAAAAGAGCTGGCGCTGCTCCGCGGCGTCCTCGAAGAAGGGATCGAAGACGGCAGCGTCAGGAACGATCTCGACCCGCTCGAGATGGCGGTCTTCATCAACGTCACCTCAACGAGTATCGTCTGCCTCAGCCCCGACTGGAGACGCGTACTGGAGGAAGGGGGGATCGCCTACGACCGGTTCGTCGCCGATTACCTTCGGTTCATCGGCAATGCGATCGACGCACCGGCGCCCCGGCAGCAGATCCACGATCGTGTAGGGCGTCCGGCGAAGCGTACTGCGGCCGAGGGAGAGGACGGAGTAATTCCGCCGGCCGAACCGCCGACGAGCCCCGATACGCATCCGGAGTCCGGGCCATGCCCACGATGAAGATCAACGACATCGTCATGTATTACGAGGTCCATGGCGAAGGTATCCCGGTGGTCCTGATCCCCGGAATATGGAGCGACCTCACCGGATGGAAGACGACCATCCCCGAATTGTCAAAGAGGTACCGGGTGATCGCCCTCGATTGCCGGGGGGCCGGGAGGACGGAGAAACCGGATGCCCCCTACTCCATCGAGCTGATGGCGGACGACGTCCTTCGCCTCATGGATGCGCTGCGGATCGAGAACGCCCATCTCCTCGGCGCCTCGATGGGTTCTCGTGTCGCTCAGGTCATCGCGATGAAGTATCCGGAGAGAACGCGGAGCCTGGTCCTGCACGTCGCGGCCGCCCGGCAGTCCATGAGTCTCTTCAAGCATCTCCTCGTCGCAATCACCCGGTTCCGGCTGCGGGATCCGCATTTCTTCGACAGGATCAGCGCCTATCCACCTACACGCGAATCGGCACTCAGACAGTTCGATGCCCTGCTGGCCTTCGACAGCCGCGACTGGCTCGGGAGGATCCGCGCCCCGACGCTCGTCGTCAACGGTACGAAGGACGCGATCGTCGGACCGCGACGGTATACCGACGAGCTCGTCTCCGGCATCCCGGGTGCGGACCTGATCATGGTCGAAGGAACCCATTTCCTGGCGAGCGAGGACCCCTACCTGCTGATTGACCCCGGACGTGCGTTCATGGAGAGGGTGGACCGGGATCTCGCGACGGGGGAGGCACCCTCTGTTGCAGAACGAGAGGAGAGGACGTCGTTGCGACCTCGTGCGGTTGCCGCACATGCATCGCTGTCGGCGGGAGGCGATCCGCGTGGAGGATGACTCCCCCGGACCGGAACGATCCCCATCGGCACTGCCGGGGATGCGGGGGGCCGTCATCGGCTCTCTCGGCTATGCACTCTTCATGGCCCTGCTCCTGTTCGTCTCCGCAGGAACCCTCGACTGGCCGATGGCCTGGATCTTCCTTGCCGCGTCCCTTATCGTCTTTCTCGCGGGAATCGTGGGGACGGATCCCGGCCTCACGGCAGAGCGATCCCGCAGGCACAGCGACTCCCGGAGATGGGACCGCGCCCTGGTCTCTGCAATCGTTCTCCTGGGTTTTATCGTTCTGATCGTCGCTGGGCTGACGCACCGCTTCGTCCCCGGAGGGCAGATTCCACTGCTGTTCCAGCTCGCCGCATTCGTCATGATGCTGCTGGGGAACGGTCTCGTGATCTGGGCGACCCGGAGCAATTCGTTCTTCTCGGCAACCTTCCGAATTCAGCACGATCGCGGTCATACGGTCGTATCCAACGGCCCGTACCGGTATGTGCGCCACCCCGGGTACATCGGGATGATCGCATCCACGATCTTCCAGCCTCTGATTCTCGGATCCGTCTGGGCGCTGCTCCCGGCGATCGTTGCTGTCGCCCTGTTCGTGATCCGTACGAATCTGGAGGACAGGGCATTATGCGCGGAGCTCGGAGGATACCGCGACTATGCCTCGCGTGTGCGGTACCGTCTGATCCCGGGCGTATGGTGACCGGACACCTAATCATCCGGAGCCATACGGAAAGAGGACACCACTACACGACCCAGGCCCGATTGCCGAAGGAATCGTCCTTCGGCCCCTGGGCGAGGGCGCGACCGTCTTTTGCACACTCCCGACCGCCGACGGAGAGACGATCACCCCGAACGGCCGGTCCGCCTAGAGGGGCCAAATCGTCTCGCACAGCCATCCCGTTTGCCCGACGCGGCCGCCGCAACAACAAGTAGAAAGGGGAATTATTGCCCCGGGTTTTTCATACAAAAGGTGTTCTTTCAATGAAATGGAGAACGTGCGAGGTCGGTCTCGGATTTTTCGCAACCGGTCGCAATCGCCGCCCCATCGCACGGCCGCCTCTCATGCGGTCTATCCGGGGCCGGCTCCCGAAGATGCCGGGACACGAGGGCGGGCTGGAGGGTGCGGGGGGCGTCGATCCCCGGAGATCGCACGCGCCGGCACGCTCATCGCCGACCTCAAGGTATCGTGTGCGATCGCCTGGCCTCAATAATTTTCTTCAACCGTGCCGGCTCGCTCCGCCTCCGCCTGCTGCTTGCGGAGGAAGGCGGAGATGACGAGCGCGAACCCGGCCATGCCGAGGGCGTTGGCCACGATCATCGGCACTGCCGACGCGGCGACGATCTCCACGGCCACGGAGAACGGCCGGACGATGAGGAGCACGAGCAGCATGTGGAGGCACTCCATCAGGACGGCGAAGGCGACGGCGACCTGGACGCTCGCGAAGCGGCGGTTGTACCGGAGGTAGATCGCGCCCCCGAAGAGGCCGGCGAGGACGGTCGCGATCGAGCAGGGGACCGCGGAGGCCCCGCCGAGGGTCAGCCGGTGCAGCCCCCCGATCAGGCCGGCGCCGACCCCCGCGAACGGCCCGGCGATCAGGCCGGCGATCATGGGCCCGAGGTCCCGCACGTTGATCTTCGCCCCGAGCACGTCGACCCCGGAGTAGGTGCCGAAGATCGAGAGCAGGCCGAAGAGGACGGCGATGACGAGGGCGGTCTTCCACGTGCCCCTGCCGAAGAGCGAGTCACGGAGCAGGCGGGAGGAGGTGACAATCAGGGCGCAGGCCACGATGACGCAGGCGATGAGGAGCAATACGACCAGCATCTCGATAACAGAGGCCATCGGAAAAACCGTATCAGATCTCTCTGAGGCATCATAAGAACCTGCGCTCGAGACGGCGATTACGGCCCCGCGGCCGGTTTCATCGAGCCCGACGAGACCCGGCATCGCCCGTCCGCTCGTCGACAACGGGCCGGCCGGACCCTGATCCCGGTCCCGCCCCCCGGCCGCACGATCACGGTTTTGTATAGCGGCGTATCGGGCAATCGGCGATCTCGCATGTCTCGGGACAGACCGGGATCTCGACCGACTCGCCCGTCTCTCTCGCCGCCAACCGCCTCCCCATCTCGTCCGTCCACGGGCACCCCTCCGAGCAGTCCGCCGGGACTGCGGCCGGCTCGAGCAGGACCTTCCCCATCTCCTCCCACCGCTCCCGGATCTCCCCCGCCCCGACGCCCGCGAGCGAGAGGCACTGGAACCCGAAGAAGAGGGCGACGAGGCCGAGCGCGAGCGTGTGCGGATCGGCGTCGTCCCGGATGAGCCCCTGTCGCTGCTGGGCCGCAAGGCCGTGCGCGGCCATCTCGTACCCCGTGCGAATGTTCTCCGACAGGTATCCCCCCACCTCAGGGTTCCGTCCGACCATGGCCACCATCTCGAGGATCAGCGAGCCCTGGTTGCCGTCCATGGCGAGCTGCGCNTCGAGCATGGACGTCCAGCCCTGGAGGGGCGTCGCGTTCGGGAAACTCTTGGCCGCCTGCTGGCGGACCAGCGCCGGTATCATCTTCACGATCTCGCCGACGAGCGCGTCTTTGTTCTTGAAGTACAGGTACAGCGCGCTCTTGGTCACCCCCACCCGGGCCGCGATGTCGTCCATCGTCGTCGCGCAGTACCCCTTCCGGCTCATGACCTCCCAGCCGGCGGCGATGATCTTCCTCCGGGCCTCCTCCTTGTATTCCGGTACGACTTTGGGCATCCTGCCGGATGGTATGAAGCCGCTCCGTAATAAAGCAGACTATGGAGTAAAAATAATGACCGTTAGGTAAATTTTATCAATTATGGCGGAGAGTACTGCTGGAGGACGATTCCATGGTCACACTGACACGGGAGATCGAAGAGTCGCTGCGAGAAGCGAAGACCGCGTTCCTTGCAACATCGTCGAAAGACGGCATTCCCAATGTTGTCCCGATCGCGGCGTTCACGGTGCTGGATGACGGGACGATGCTCATCTCGGACCAGTACTTCAACAAGACCCTGCTTAACATGCAGGAGAACCCGCAGATCGCCCTGTCGTGGTGGGGGACGAAAGGCGGTTTCCAGATCAAGGGTACCGTCACTCTCCACACGAACGACGAGGTCTTCGAGCGGAACGTTGCCTGGATGAAGGAGCGCTGGCCCAAGTTCGTGCCCAAATCCGCAGTGCTCGTGACGATCACCGGTGTGTACATCGTCAAACCGGACCCCGAACCCGGGAAGAAGATCCTCTGATCGGGTAGTCGAAAGCCGCCGGCAGTGAGAAGATCCGGACTCTCTTTTCCGCTCCTCTTCGGTATTGGCACTCCCCGGGGAGGCGCCCGGGACCGACAACCGGCATCGCACGGGCTCATCCGGTGGGGGCGGTCAGGGCCGATCCCTTTCGTTCGGGTTCGAGGCTCCTGTTCAGGAGATGATGAAGGCGCTCTGCAACAGGTCAGACCATCGAGCAATAAAAATGACCGACTAGTAAGTTTTATTAATTTTCAGTCAGTATTGTACTGCGGCGAAGGATTCATCCACACAAAACGTCGTAGACCGACCGTTGCCTGAACCGAAATCCCCGAACCGCGAACCGTGGAAGAAAAGGTGGACCATGATGAAACAGCTGAAAGTCGTCGCATTGAACGGCAGTCCCCGGAACGATGGCAACACGTCCATCCTGATCCGGCACATCCTCGACGAACTCGAGCACGAGGACATCGCCACGGACCTCGTCCCCATCGGCGGGCGGACGGTCCGCGGGTGCACGGCGTGCCGGAGATGTTTCGATAACAGGGACCGGCGGTGCGTCTTCGACGACGATATCGTCAACGACTGCATTGCAAAGATGATCGAGGCCGACGGGATCGTCCTCGGTTCGCCCGTCTATTTCCTCGACGTCACATCCGAGATGAAGGCCCTGATCGATCGGGCGGGCATGGTGGCCCGGGCGAACGACGCGCTCTTCCGGCGCAAGGTAGGGACTGCCGCAGTGGCCGTGCGCCGTTCCGGCGCGAACCATACCGTCGACACCATCCTCCACTTCCTGCTCTACAGCGGGATGACCGTCCCCGGAGCCCCGGTGATCGGGCTGGGGAGGGAGATCGGCGACGTCCTGACAGACGATGAGGGGCTGATGCGGGCGAGAGAGACGGGAAGGGAGATGGCCTGGCTGCTCAGGACGTGCGCATCCGCAGAGCAAACGGAGGAGACCGCATGAACATACAATCAGTGAAACTGGTCTGTTTCTCGCCGACGGAGACGTCGAAAACGGTTATTCAGGGTATCGCACGGGGACTGGACCACGGCACCGTGGAGCTCGTGGACGTCACCAGGCCGGAGGCGAGAGAGGAGCCATTACGGACATCGGAGGACGAACTGCTCGTCATCGGCGTGCCCGTGTACATGGGAAGGGTGCCGGCGGTTCTCACCGGGTGTCTGCAGGCGATCGAGGCCCGCAACACGCCGGCCGTCTGTGTCGTCGTCTACGGAAATCGGGTGTACGACGACGCACTCCTCGAGCTGAAAGACCTCCTGGTGCGTGGCGGCTGCAGACCGATCGCGGGCGCGGCATATATCGGGGAGCACTCCTTCTCCAGCCCCGAGACGCCGACGGCCGAGGGTCGACCCGATGCGAGCGACCTGCATCACGCGGAGGCGTTCGGGCGAAAGATTCGGGAGAAGCTGCTCTCCGCCCCGTCGGTCGACCGTATCCCGGAGGTCGTCATACCGGGCTGCCATCCGTACCGGGGAGACCCGACGCTCTGGACTGTCGACTTCATCGCGGTCGGCGACGAGTGCGCCCGGTGCGGGCTCTGCGCAGAGGGGTGTCCGGTCGGGGCGATCGATCCCGAGGACACTGCTCGGATCGATACGGAGAGGTGCATCACGTGCTGCGCCTGCATCAGGCACTGTCCCGAGCATGCGAGAACGATGAAGCCCGGCCCGGTCAGGGACGCTTCGTTGCGTCTGAGCACGCTGTATAAAGAGCGGAAAGAGCCGGAATTCTTCCTGTAACGGGCAGTTCGGTTGAAAGGAGGGGTCTGTTTACCGGTATCGCCGGCAGTCCCCGGCCCCGGCGACCCGATCCGGAGTCCCGTTGTGATTGCGATGATCGTGCACGCGGCTCCATCGGGGGCCGGCGATGCGGGCAGTCCTCCCCGGGTCTGGGCCCGGGCTCCGGCGTCCCGTCCGCCCGTGCTCTGCGCCTACCCTCGGGCCTTCTCCATCATCTCCCGGGCGAACGTTTCCGCATTCCGGAGGTCGCCGGCATCCGGCCTGCCCTTGTTGAGACCCCCGAAGAACCGGAGAAAACTGTTCGTGTTCCACCCCGCACACCCGAACTCGCCGATGACCGTGTACCCCTTCGCCTGCAGTCTCTCCCGGATCTGCGAGTGGTTCTTCGCAACGAACTCTCCGCCCGCAAAAACGGCCGGGGCACCGTAGGTCGAGAAGAGGAAGGCTCTCTTTCCCGCAACGTGCGGCAGCCGGTCGACAAGGTCGAGAACAGAGGGGTCGAACGTCGCACTGTAGATCCCCGAGCCGAAACCGACGAGGTCGTACCCGGCGATCTCTTCGGGCCCGACCTGCCGGGGCGTCTTCACCTCGGCACCGAGCACGCGTGCACAGGCGTTCGCGATCTTCTCCGTATTGTTGTGATGGTAGGAGTATACGACCACGAGGGATCGTACTGCCTCCTGCAATCCGGTTTCGACTTCGTTCATCTCCATTTTCACCTCTCCCTATCATCCTGTCCCATGGTGATCACGACAGTTCCTCTCTTGTGCCTGATCCGACATATCGGTGAGCCTCGACGATCCGTCCCAGGGGGTAGCCCCTCTCGATGACCGGCCGGTCGGGCTTCAGGGTCGGCCATGATGGTGGCCGCGACGGGCGTAGACCAGATATCCGACATATTTATTATTCTCGTGCGATAAGGACACGCCATGGCACTCTATGTCATGCTCGGGGCCCTGAAGAGCGAGGCCTTCGCCACGCTG
>JGI24731J21663_1001675_pt1 | contig 15854 bp, 20 predicted proteins | sample EPASupsiteHSE605_FD_21663 | JGI IMG/M metagenome (IMG submission 21663) | reverse complement strand
AATGAATTGAATGCAGCAGATGCTGAGGCTGTATCTATAAATGATATAAGAATTACTTCTAGAACAGGTATAAGAAGTGCTAGCAATTATATTACAATTAATGAAGAGAGAATATCTCCATATAAAAGAATAACTATAAAAGCAATTGGAGATAAGATAAAACTAAAAAAAGCTTTGGATTTTCCAGGAGTGTTAACAGGTGGATTTACTGGAGCTGATATTAAATATGAAGTACTTGATAATATTAAGATAAATAGAAATAATGGAGATTTGAAATTTCAATTTGCAAAACCTATAAAAAATGACTAGAGGTGTTTTTAATGGTTATATTTGTTGGACTATTAATTGGAACAATATTAGGATTATTTTGGAATATTAACATACCTATGAGGTTTTCACCTTATATATCTGTTGCAATATTTGCCTGCTTGGATTCTGTTTTTGGAGCAATTAAAGCATCCATAGATAAAAAGTTTAGAGCTGATGTATTCATTTCAGGCTTTTTTGGTAATGCAGTTCTTGCGGCTGGATTAACTTATTTGGGAGATAAACTAGGCATGCCAATAGCTATTAAAGCATCCATAGATAAAAAGTTTAGAGCTGATGTATTNATTTCAGGCTTTTTTGGTAATGCAGTTCTTGCGGCTGGATTAACTTATTTGGGAGATAAACTAGGNATGCCAATATATTTAGCTGCAATTATAGTATTTGGGGAAAGAATATTTAATAATTTTGCATCTGTAAGGAGATTATTACTGGAAAGGGCAAGGTCACATCAGTGAGGTGATTATTAGATGAAAACAAATGAGGCTACAATATTTGTTTTTATAGCTTCTATTATTATTGGGGTACTTATTTCCACCAGTATTAACTTTAGAAAGATTAATAATATGGTTTTTTTGACACCTGCTGAGTACCAAGAGGCTTATGAAAATACAAGTAAATTAAATAATGATATAAGTAAATTATCTAAAAAATATGACGAGTATTATAACAAGCTTCAAAGCTACAAGAATAATGAAAATGAAAATAATTTATTGTCTGAAGTTAATAAGGAAATTGCTAATAATGAAATGATTTTAGGCTATACTGATATTGAAGGAGAAGGTGTAGTAATTGAGTTAGATGATGGAACAGAAGAAGCTCAAGGAGAGGTTGTTGATCCAAATGACTGGTGGGCCAAAACTGTCCATGACAATGATGTTGTAAATGTCATAAATGATCTCAAAATGGCTGGTGCTGAAGCTATTTCAATCAATGGTCAAAGATTGACAGATAAATCAAATATTTTATGCTGGGGAGTATTTATAGAACTAGATGGAGTTAAAATTCCTGCACCATTTAATATAAAGGCCATTGGAGATAAAGAAAAGATATTTAGTTATATGATTGCTGAGGGAGGATATTTATCTTTTCTTAAAATTAGAGGAATACATTTAAATATTTATAAGGAAGATAAAATTCAAATATTAGGAAATGATAAAAAGATTACGTATACTTATATGAAAGAAATCAAAGAAAAATAATAGACTATAAGTAAGGGGAAGGTTAGAGTGCCTATAAGGGAAAGAATTGATAATTTAAAAAGCCAGATACCGATCCATGCAAATCTGATTGCTGTTTCTAAGACTAGAACTTTAGAAGAAATTGAAGAAGCGTACCTTACTGGTATGAGAGATTTTGGAGAAAACAAAGTTCAAGAATTGGTAGATAAATATGATAAATTCCATAAAGATGTAAAATGGCATTTTATTGGACATCTTCAAAGGAATAAAGTAAAATATATAGTAGGTAAAGTATTTTTAATACATTCACTAGATAATATTCAGCTGTTAAATGAAATTGAAAAAAAATTTGCTTCTGTTGGAGAGACAGCAAATGTATTAATTCAAATTAATATTGGAAGAGATGAAAATAAATCTGGAATTTTAATAGAAGCTTTAGAGGAACTTATTTCTGCTTGCGAAAAATGCAAAAATGTAAAAGTTCTTGGATTAATGACAGTAATTCCAAAAGGAGATGAAAGCAGCAATAGAAAGTATTTTAGAAAAATGAAAGAGATTTTTGAAGATTTAAAAACTAAAAACTTTAAAAATATATCTATGAAATATCTTTCTATGGGAATGAGTGGAGATTATAAAATAGCTCTAGAAGAAGGAGCTAATGTAATTAGGATTGGTGAAGGTATATTTGGAAAAAGAAATTATAATAATATATAGGAGGTATATGAAGTGGCTGGTAAAATAGTAAATAAGGTTATGGATTTTCTAGGACTTGAAGAAGAGGTTGACGAAATAGAGGAAGTTGAAAATACTAATGAAGAAGAGGTATCAGAAATAGATAATATAATTTCTTCAAGCAGTAATTCAAAAAAGCAAAAGGGAAAAGTTGTTAGCATTCATACAGCTGCTAATGCTAAAATTCTAATTGTTAAGCCAATGGATTATGATGAGGCAATAGAAATTTGTGACAATTTGAAAAATAGAAAAATACTTGTAATTAATATGACAAATCTAGAAGCTAAAATTGCTCAAAGACTTTTAGATTTTATGGCAGGTGCAAGTTACGCATTAGGGGGGTCCTTAGAAGAAGTAGAAAAGGGAGTATATGTAATTTCCCCTTCAAATGTAGAAATCTCTAATGAGCTAAAAAATGAATTATCAAGCAAGGGAATATTAAACTGGACTAAATAATAGCTGGAGGAAATGATGATTATTTTATACAATGCTGTAGGTTTACTTTTTCAATTTTTAGAGACATTGATAATTATAGAAGTTCTATTATCTTGGGTTTATAGAGGAGAAAACTCCTTCACAAGATTATTACATATTTTTACAGACCCGTTTTTGATACCTGGGAAAAAAATTCAGGAAAGAATTATTCCAGGATTACCAGTGGATTTTTCTCCTGTTATAGCTTTATTTATATTAATGCTCTTAAGAAATGTTATTTATTCTATTTTAAGGTTCTTCTAAGATGAATAAAAAAGAATTTCTTTCTAGAATAAACTATGAAGATAAGATTTTATTGTCAAATATATTTGAAAAAATAGAACTTAGTAATAAAATAAATAAACCTATATATCTTAATGAGTTTTATACACCAAATGTTTGGAATTCATTGCTTTCTATAGAGAAGGAATTAGATATAATAGTGGGAACATATGGAATCTTTGAAGATAGCGATAGAAGAGTACTTTGTTTTTTACCATATGGATTTCAGCAAGATTTTAATTTATATCCATTAGATTTAATAAAGATTAAGAATAAATCATCATTTAGCTATCTTTCTCATTCGGATTTTCTAGGAACTCTAATGGGACAAGGTATTAAGCGTGAAAAATTTGGTGATTTAATCGTGAAAGATCAAATTTGTTATGTTCCTATTTGTAAGGATGTATTACCATATATTAAAGAAAATTTAACAAAAATAGGTGGCAGTCCTTGTCTAATTGAAAGCATAGATTATACTAATGAGGAAATACCAAGTTTTAATTTTGAAGAAAAAATTATTATAGCATCTTCCTTGAGAATTGACTGCGTAGTTTCAGCTTTTACAGGAAAATCTAGAGCTTCATCTGCTGAAATGATTAATAGAGGAGCTGTACTTATAGATTACGAAAGAATTGATGAAAAAGACATATACGTAAAACTTAATTCTATAATCACAGTTCGTGGTTATGGTAAGTTTAAAATCCAGAGTATTCAAGGTAAAACACAAAGGGATAGAGAAAAAATTCTTATAAAAAAATACATATGAGTATGGGGTGATAAACTTGATAATTACATCGATGGACATAAACAATAAAGACTTTAAAAAAAATTTTAGAGGCTATGATTGCGACGAAGTAGATGAGTTTTTAGATAAGGTAGCAGAAGACTATGAAACTGTATACAAGGAGAATTCTGTATTAAAGGATAAGTTAGAGTTATTAGACGAAAAGCTAAAGCATTATTCAAAAATTGAAACTACTATTCAAAATACTTTACTGCTAGCACAAAATGCTGCAGANCAAGCTAGAGAGACTGCTAAAAATGAATCAGAGCTTATTATTAAACAAGCAAATGACTCTTCAAANAAAATAATAGATAAGGCACATAACGAAGTAGTTAAGATAAATGAAGATTATGAAAAAGTTAAACAAGAATTNATNAGATTTAGAGCTAANTNCAAAAATTTTATGAGNTCTCAATTAGATACCTTTAATGAATTAGAAAGAGANTTTTTAAAAGAATATAACGTAGGAGTTACCTCAGATTATTCTAAAATTGAGCCAAAAGAAATTGAAAACAAAAATNAAAATATAAAAATAAATGAAAAANAAATAAAAGAATTTAATAATAATGATTTAGAAGCTATTAAAAGTTTCTTTGTAGAAGATAATTAAGGTCTCACTAATATTGTGGACCTTTTCTTTTGCACAAAATAGCCATTATTGACAATAAATTTGCTTTACTGTATTCTTATATAAGCAAATATTTTAAGTAATGGAGGAAAAAGAATGGTTATAGGAATTATTGGAGCAATGGACGAAGAAGTGAAAATATTGTTAGATAATATTACTATAGATAATAAAGAAGTTAAAGCTAAAATGNAATTTATATCTGGAACTCTTTGGGGNAAAAGTGTAGTAGTAGTAAGATGTGGAATAGGAAAGGTTAACGCTGCAGTATGTACTCAAATTTTAATTGATGATTACNAAGTAAATAATATAATAAATGTTGGAGTTGCTGGTGGAATTGGCATAGAAATTAATCCAGGGGATTTAGTAATAGCTGATTCTTTAGTTCAACATGATATGGATACTTCAGCCTTTGGAGATAAGCTTGGGCAAATACCAAGATTAGAGGTTTTTGATTTTAAATGTGATAATGAACTTGTAAGACTTGCAAAGGAAGCTTGCGAAAGTAGCAGTGGACATAAAAGTTTTGTTGGAAGGATAGTATCTGGTGATCAGTTTATTGCAGATGTTAATAAAATTAAATGGTTACAAGGGGAATTTGAGGCACTTGCCTGTGAAATGGAAGGTGCTAGTATAGCACAGGTTGCTTATCTAAATTCTATACCATTTGTTATCATTAGATCAATATCTGACAATGCTAATAATGGTGCACATATTGATTTTGAAAAATTTATTCCTATAGCAGTTGAAAACTCAACTAAAATATTAAAAAATATGCTAGAAGCTATGTAACAGATAAATAAAGTTTTATGTAATAAAATAGGCTCCTTTAGAGAAAATAATAACAGATTTATAATAAAGGAGTTGTTACTATGGAAAAAGCAAAGATGGAATATTTTAAAGATAAATTACTCAAGGAAAAAGAGAGAGTTGAAAAATTAATAAAGCAAATTAAGGAGTTTGAAGGAATTGATTCACATAGTGAATTATCCTCGGAATTATCACTGTATGATAATCATCCAGCAGATAATGCTCAAGAGTTATTTGATAAAGAAAAGGGAGCTGCTCTTCAAAAGAATGAAATAGAAATTTTAAATTCTATAAACGATTCACTTAATTCAATAGAAAAGGGTACCTATGGACAATGTAATGCTTGTGGTAAAAAAATTGATGAAGAAAGATTAGAATTTATACCATATACACAGTATTGTTTAGAGTGTAAAAAAGAGCAGGTAAAATCCATGCCAGGAGATTTTAAAAACCAACCTCCTGAACAAGAAGTTATGTACCCACCTTTTGGATATGGATACAATGATTTTAAAGATTCAGTAGGTTTTGATGCCGAAGACAGTTATCAAAGTGTTGACAGATTTAATTCAGCAAAGCGCATATATGATTATGGTGACGGCGATGATGAGGAGGATATTGGAGTAGTAGAGGAAATAGAAAAAATTAGTAATGAAGAATACAAGAGACAATTACCTGATTAGATGTCAGTTTAATAAATCTAAATATAATTCACAAGGGGTTGGGGAATAATTGAGTATAATATTTATAGTGATTGGTTTATTACTAGACAGAATTACTAAACTTTGGACTTTAAAAACTCTTGCAAACAGTAATGATATTGTAATAATTAAAGACTTTTTTTCCCTTCAATATGTTGAAAATAGAGGTGCCGCCTTTGGAATTTTTCAAGGTAAGGTAGTTTTATTATCAATTGTTACTTTTTTGGTGATAATAGGAATGGTATATTATATGTATAAAGAAGGAGCAAATTCTAGAATTATGACAATCAGCTTTTCTTTAATAATAAGTGGAGCTTTGGGAAATTTATATGATAGAGTTTTTTATAAGTATGTTGTAGACTTTGCTCTCTTACATTATAAGGAAGTTTACTATTTTCCTAATTTTAATATTGCGGATGTACTAGTTGTATGCGGTACTATTTTACTTGCGTTTTATATATTGAAAGAAGGTAAGTGATGGAAGTAAGAAAAATAATAGTGGATAAGGAAGCTGAAAATACTAGACTTGACGTATTTCTTTCAAAAATATTTGAAGATAAATCAAGATCTTATATTCAAAAACTTATTGAAGGTTCTCATATTTTAGTAAATGACAAAGAGAAAAAAAGCAATTATAAGCTAAATAATAATGATATAATTACCATAGAATTGCCTGAACTTCAAGAGTTAGTGATTGAGGCAGAAGATATTCCACTAGATATATTGTATGAGGATGAAGATGTGGTAGTAATTAATAAGCCTCAAGGTATAGTTGTTCATCCTGCACCGGGAAACTATAAAGGTACTTTAGTAAATGCATTACTATATCATTGTGAAGATTTATCGGGAATAAATGGTATTGCAAGACCTGGAATTGTACATAGGATAGATAAAGATACTTCAGGAGTATTAGTAATTGCTAAAAATGATAAGGCACACAATAAATTAGCAGAACAATTAAGAGATCATTCAATGAATAGAGAGTATATTACTTTAGTAGAGGGAAATATAAAACAAGATAAAGGTGTAGTAGATAAGCCTATTGGTAGAAATCCTAAGGAAAGAATGAAAATGGGCATTGTAAATGGTGGAAAGCGAGCAGTCACGCATTACGAAGTTATTGAAAGGTTTGAAAAAAACACCTTAATAAAATGTATTCTTGAAACTGGTAGGACCCATCAAATTAGATTACATATGTCACATATAGGATATCCAATAGTAGGAGATCCTGTGTATGGAATAAAAAAACAAAAGTTTAATTTAAAGGGTCAAATGCTTCATGCTAAAAAATTAGGTTTCATTCATCCAAGCACTGGAGAATATATGGAATTTGAAAGCCCACTTCCCGAATATTTTACTCATATACTTAATCTACTCTCCAAATAAATAATAATTAACTATTGATTTGATAGGGGGAAAAACCATGGAGTTTAAGTCAGTATTGTTAGATGAAAAGGCTATAAAAAGGACTCTCACGAGAATATCTCATGAAATAATTGAAAAGAATAAAGGAGTAGAGGACATAATATTAATAGGAATTCAAAGAAGAGGGGTTCCTATAGCAAAGAGACTTGCGAAGCTAATAGAGGAATTTGAGGATCTTGCAGTAAAGGTTGGTAGTGTTGATATTACCTTATATAGAGATGATTTAACTGAATTGGGTGAACAACCCTTGATTAATAATAGCAGTATAGATGTAGATGTTAGAAATAAAAAAGTAATATTAGTAGATGATGTATTATATACTGGAAGAACTGCTAGAGCAGCTATGGAGGCCATTATTAAGCAAGGAAGGCCTGCAAATATACAATTAGCAGTACTTATAGATAGAGGACATAGGGAACTTCCTATAAGAGCAGATTATGTAGGCAAAAACACACCTACTTCTAGAAAAGAATTGGTTGCTGTAAAAGTAAATGAAATTGATGATGAGGATTCTGTAAAGTTATATGAATTAACATAATAAAAGTTGGTTTGATTAATCAAACCAACTTTTATTATGTTAACATTACAATTAGATTTTTTCTAAACTAGGTTCCTTAGGAGTTATAAATACAGTTTGGTTAGTGTAGTATATTACCATGCCAGGTTTTGCACCATTAGGTTTTTTTAGATTTCTAATTTCTGTATAATCTACTGGTACGTTTGAAGAATTTTTAGACTTACTATAGTAAGCAGCTAAATTTGCAGCCTCTTCTAGGGTTTTATTTGGTATTTTGCCATTAGCTTTAATCACAACGTGTGAACCAGGTATGTTTTTTGTATGTAACCATAGATCATTTTTGTTTGAAAATTTTAAGCTGAGATAATCATTTTGTATATTATTTTTCCCAACATAAATATCAAAACCGTCACTAGAAACGTAATGCATTGGTTTAGTTAGCTTAGTTTTATTATTTTTGTTAGATTTTTTGAATTTTATATAACCAGTTTCAATTAACTCCTTTTTTATATCTTCAATTTCATTATAATTATCTACATTAAGAATATTAGTTATAACTGAATTCAAGTATTCTAATTCTTCTTTATTTTGATTAATTTGATCCTTTGCAGACTCTTCAGATTTTTTTAATTTATTATATCTTTTATAATAGGCTTGAATGTTTTGGGAAGGAGTTTTGTTTACATCCAAACTTATAGAAATGCTATCTAAAGTTTCACTATAATAATTAATTACTTTAATTTCCTTCAATCCTTTTTCTATTGCATAAATATTAGCTGTTATTAATTCACCATAAAGCTTATATTTTTCTTTATCTTCACATTCCTTTAAGGTAGATGTTAAAATTTTATGTTTTTTTAAGCATCTATTAATATTATTCGTAACTATTTTTATTAGATCAGAACTGGCAGCTTTTAGTCTATCAAGCTTATCCTTAATGTAATAGAAGTCTTCCAGTAAAATAGATGGAGACGAATAGTTGATTTTATCCATTTCTATCATGCAATTCAATGGAATACAGTAAAAATCTAATAACTTATTACCATCTTTATATATATAGAAATTAAATGTGTTATTGCTTATATCCAACGTGGCAGTTTTGAAATAGCTAGATATTGATACTAAATTATCTTTATTATAAGGTATATTCAATTTATGAATATTATACACTACCTCATTAGATAGTATTTTGCCAATACCGGTAAAGATATTAGAAAAAAAAGAATCATTAAAATTAACATCATTATTACTAATAAAAGGCTCAATGTCTGATATTACATAATCAAGAGGATTAAGTTTATTTGATTTAGGTGGGAAAATATATTTAATTCCTGGTAGAACAGTTCTATATGAATTAAAATCAGGTGAAATATGTTTAATGCAATCCATTACTAACATATCTCTTTGTCTTATTAGAGTAATATTGCTATGTCTACCCATAATTTCTATAACAAGCGAATATACACTATCAAAGCCAAGCTCATCTGTACTTTCAAAGTCCATTATAACAATTCTATCTAATTCTAACTGTTTTATATTTATAATTTTTGCACTAGTTAAGTATTTTCTTAATACCATACAAAACATAGGAGCTTTTAGAGGATTTTGTTTATTCATATTAGTTAAATGTAGTCGAGGATAATTAGAACTTGAACTAATCAATAGTTTGTAGTTTGCTTTCCCTTGACGTATATTTAATATAATTTCATCGGATTCAGGTTGGTTAACTTTATCTACCTTTCCATTTATAATTGTGTTATTTAATTCATTTACTATACTGCGTAGAAAAACTCCGTCTAAAGCCATGCTATCATCCTTTCTAAATTATACGATAGTATACTTAAAAAAGCATAACACCATATAAGGTACTGTTAATAGTATAGTATCAACAAAGAGAATAATCAATATTACAAAAGATAATCGTATTGACTGAATAAACTAATTAAAGTAATATAATTATAACATTTACAGGTGGAATAGGGGGTTGTGAACTTGAAGTTTACGAAGATGCAAGGAACAGGTAATGACTTTATTGTTTTAGAAGATATGGATTTAAAATTATTAAATAATCAGGATAAATTAGCACAAAAGTTATGTGATAGAAGATTTGGAATAGGAGCAGATGGTATTTTATTTGTAAGAAAAAGTGAAGTTGCTGATATCAAAATGGAAATTATAAATGCTGATGGTTCTTATGCCGCTATGTGCGGAAATGGTATAAGATGTTTTGCAAAGTACGTCTTTGATGAAAATATAATAAGTGATAAAAATATAAAAATCGAAACTGGCGATGGAATAAAGATAGCAAATATTAAGTTAGAGAATAGTGGAGTTACTAGTGTTACTATAGACATGGGTAATTACTCTTTAAATCCAAAAGACATACCAGCAGAATCAGAAGAAAAAATAATTAATAATAAAATAATAGTTGAAAATAAGGAATATAAAATAATTTCAATGCTAATGGGAGTACCTCATACAGTTATCATATCAAAATTAGACCAAGTAGATGTAAATGAAGGAAAAGCAATTGAAAAGTATAAGTTGTTTCCAAAAGGGTCTAACGTAAATTTTTGCGAAATAGTTGATAAGCATAATGTAAAGGTGAAAACATGGGAAAGAGGAGCAGGTCCAACCCTAGCATGTGGTACAGGAAGTTGCGCTTCTGTAATTGCTGCAAATCTTATTGGACTTACAGAAAAAGATGTAAAAGTTCAAGTACCAGGTGGAGAAATGCAAATTAAAATTAGTGATAAAGGTATATTAATGACTGGGCCAGCGGTTACAGTTTTTAAAGGCGAAATCTAAGCAGAGAACCCAAATCTTAAGCAGACATTCAAAATCTGTGATTTTGCTATGGTCGCTTACTCTTTGAGTATCATCTGACAATAGGAAGAGGAGTTTCCTGTTAAAAAATCTTGTTATTTTTAGCAAGATTTTTTTATTTTTTTGATTATTTAAGAGAAAATGTGTCCATAATTTCCATAAACTGTGTAATTGCTGGAGAGTTGTAGGAGGTGTTCATGCTACATAAGTTTATAAATGTATTAGTGGAAGAAGGATTAGTCAATAAATCTAGAGCTGAGGAAATACTTATAGAAGATAAAAATAAGGAAAGCTCTTTAGAAAATATCTTTATAAATAATGGCTTTATAAAAGAAGAAACGTTATATGAAATATTAGAAAGTAAATTTAAAATCCTTAAGGTTAGCTTAGATGAAATTAAAATTGAAGAAGAAGTAATAAAATTGCTAAATAAAGAGACTGTAAATAATTATTATATTATGCCTTTTAAGATTGAAGGAAATAAGCTTTATGTAGCAATGAGTAATCCTTTAAATATAAGTGCTATAGATGATATTAGCTTTATGACTAATAAGGAAGTTATCCCGTTTTTTGAGAAAAAAGATAGAATATTATTTTTTATCGAATATTATTATCAAAAGAAAATTATAAAAGAATCAATTGAAGATATTAAGAAAAATGGTTTGTTAGTTAAGTATAAAGAGAAAGGACAGCTTAATAATGAGCAAGAGGAGCCTGTAATTAAACTAACAGATACCATAATTAATGAGGCAATTATAAGAAAAGCAAGTGACGTACATTTAGATCCCCAGCAGGAAGGAATATTAGTTAGATTTAGAATAGACGGAATATTAATTAATAAAATGACAATTCCTAAGGAGATATATCCTGCAGTATGCGCAAGAATCAAAGTAAAAGCTAATTTAGATATTTCTAAAAAGATGATACCACAAGATGGTAAGTTGGAATATCGATATGAAGAAAGCTACTTAGATATTAGGGTAGCAACTATGCCGACTATATTTGGGGAAAAAATTGTATTTAGATTTTTATATAGGAATGATAACTTATGTGATTTAAATAACATAGTAATTTCTGAAGAACAAAAAATTAAACTTAAAAATATATTAAAAAACAAAAGTGGGTTAATATTGATTGGCGCTCCTACGGGAAATGGAAAGTCTACCACTTTGTGTGCATTAATTAATGAAATAAATTGTAATGACAAAAATATAATTACCATTGAGGATCCTGTAGAGTACATTATTCCTGGTATTAATCAAATAAATGTTAACTATAAAGCTGGATTAAGCTTCTCAACAGGTCTTAGAAGTCTTTTAAGACTAGATCCAGATGTAATAATGATAGGTGAAATAAGAGATGAAGAAACAGCAAAAATAGCTATTAAAGCTGGTATTACAGGCCATTTAGTATTATCTACATTGCATACTAATACTACTTATGAAGCAGCCGTAAGACTAATTGATATGGGAGTTCCTGACTATTTAGTTGCAGATTCTATTATTGCCGTAATATCTCAAAGATTATTAAGAAAGTTATGCCCAAATTGCAAAGAATGGTATTATCCTTCTGAGAAAGAGAGACATTATCTTAAAATTAAGCCCACTGATAAAATTTATAGAAAAACTGGGTGTAAGCATTGTAATGACATTGGATATGCGGGAAGAATTGCAGCTTTTGAAGTCTTAACAATTGATGATAAGTATAGAAAACAAATAAAAAATAGTCAAAGCTGCTTGAATAAAAGCAATATAGAAGTATCTAATTCAATTGATACGTTAATTGATAGCATTAAGGATTTAATAAGAAAGGGTATAACATCAATTGAAGAAATGATGAGGGTTTACTATGAAGAAATATAGCTATAAGGCAATTGACCTTAATGGGAATATTGTAAAGGATAATTGCCTCGTTCAAGATGAAAAACAGTTAATTAAGGTAATACATGAAAAAGGATTATTATTAATTAAATATAGAAATTCAGAAAGCTTACTAACCAAAAGTCCTAAAGTAAAAGTTTCACATAGAGATATTGCAATGTTTTGCAAACAACTTTCTGAAATGCTTAACTGTGGTATTAATATATCTGAAGCACTGAGCATTATTGGGAAAGAAAAAATAAATAAATATTTAAAAAATTGTTTATTTGAATTAGAAAGAATGATTTATAGGGGGAACAGTATACACAAAAGCATGAGTATGTTCCCCGAGATATTTCCAGCCTTCATGCTTGAAATTATAGAAGTAGGAGAAAAAAGTGGTCGATTAGAAAAAGTATTATCTAATTTAAGTAAATATTATTTAGCTAAGTATAAGTTAAATAAGAAATTAAAGTCTGCATCTATCTATCCAATAATGATTAGTATAATTTCAATAGTATTTATATTTCTAATATTTACAAAGGTATTACCAAATTTAGCCTTAGCAATTAGTGATATGACTAATAAGCTTCCTAGGAACCTGGAAACACTTTTAAAAATAAATACTATAATATCATCATATAAATTCAAATTGGCCTTTTTAGTTTTTATATTACTTTTATATATACTAATAAAACAGTATAAATATAAAGGCTTTTTTCAGAAATATAAATATAGAATACCAGTAATTAAAAAAATATTTAGAGAAATAAATCAAATGAAGTTTTCAAATGAACTTCACATTTTAATAGACAGCGGCGTGTCTATAGTAAATTCACTAGAGATTATTGAAGAAAGCACAAAAGATAATTTCTTAAAGGAAAAGTATAAAAATATAATTTATGAAATAAATCAAGGTGAAAGTTTATCAGAATCCTTAGAAAAAAGTAGGCTATTTCATGGAATATTCGTTTCTATGGTTAGGATCGGGGAAGAGACTGGAAATTTAGAAGAAATGCTTAGGACTGTTTTAGAGATAGATGAAATTAATATAAATGAGTTTATAAATAAAATATCAAAACAAATTGAGCCAGTGGTAATAATTTTAGTAGGTATTATTGTCTCAGCAATTGTTATGAATATATTTATCCCAATAATAGACTCAATGTATTCCTTAGACATATTTTAAGAAAATTGGAGGAAATATTATGACTTTTAATAAAAAAAGAAAAGGCTTTACTTTAATTGAACTAATATTAGTTATGTCCATTATCTTAGTTATTTCTAGTTTATTAATGCCTAAACTAAATGGATATAGTTCAAAGGCTCAAGTTTTAAAGGTTGTAGATACTGGAAGACAAGTATATTTGGCTGCAATGGAAAGCTACACAAGTGGAAATGAACAATTTGATAAGACTAAACTAACTAGTTCAGTAAAAAGTTTATTAGGTATTGACTTAGTTGATGTAGGTAGCAACGCTGGTGAAGTTAGCATAAGCTATAAGGTTGATGAAAAAGGATATTCAATAAACTTTAATACAACATCAAGTAATTCTTTCACTGTAAAAGATTCTGGAGGTACACAAATATATCCTAAATAATTAGAAAGCTTACGTAGGTATATTATTAAATTGTATATGGTTAAGTCTAAAAAAAGTGGGTTTACACTTATAGAGTGTGTTATTTGTATTGGCATTCTATTATTCATTGCAAGCTTTTCAATAACGGGTATTCTTAAGCTTAATAGTTCAATAATTAATAATGTAAGTGTTGATTACTATAATAATTATATTTTAAATGTTTTTAGTAATTCAACTAAGTATTGTAAAGAAAAAAATAGAAGTGGATATCTGCTTTTCGAGGATAATGGAACTATTAAGTTTTTTTGCAACAATATTAAAGTGGAAGCGTTTGAGATACCTAATGGTTTTAAATTTCTTAACACTGAGACCTTTAATAAAACCATAGAAATTAATAATTTAGGTGCTCTAACTAAAGCTTGTACTATAAAATTTATGGATTTAAAGGGAGAAATAAATTCAATAACAATAAGAGTAGGTACAGAGTATGTTCAAATTAAAGAGAAGTAAGGGTTACAGCTTGATTGAAGTGATTTGTAGCCTTTCAATGTTATTCATTTTAACTTCTTATTTAATAAGCTCTCAATTCAAATATTATAATTTGAAAAAATATAATATAGATACTGCTAATGGGTTAGGCTTTGTTGAAGGTGTAAGTAATAACTTTAAATTCCATTATAGCTATGATGATCTATTTAATTATATAAATCTTAATGCGGGAGCAGCCGTTGAAAAAACCTTTTATATTAATAGGAGTAATTTAGCTTTAGAGAATTTAAGCACATATGAGCTTATTGATATTCTTTCAGATAAGCAAGAAGCATATCCCTATTTAAAACTTACTTTCAATATTACTAATGAAAATATAATTATTATTGATCTAGCTTATGTATATATGAGGACGGATAAAGAAGAAAGTTTAAACTTCAGATTTACTAAAGGAGATTTTTAGATTGAAAAAGGGATTTACACTAATCGAGCTTATTATTTCATTAGCAATAGTATTTATGATTATTTTAATAGAAATTCAGATTTTTTCTAAGGAAGTTTATACATTTAAGGACTTTATAAAATCAAATAGAAATGAAGTTTATTCTAAGGAAGCTTTAAGATTTATAGAAGGAGAGATCAATGATTTTAATAATAAAACTATTAAAGTCTATGATGATAAAATTTTATTTGAAAAATATAATGGTGATAAAAACACTTTAAAACTTTATAAAATGACTAATGGAAATAATAAAATTGTAATTTCCTACTATAAAGCTCTAACTAGCAAAATAACAACAAACACAGTTGTAGATGATATAAAGGACTTAAATATTAGTTATAAAGCTAATTTGATGTATTTATCAATATACACTTTAAATGGGGAGAAGTATGAAAGATGTTTAGGATCAAAAAAAATAGTAAAGGCTTTATAACTATCTATACATTATTAATTTTAAGCATAATATTTTCATTGATACTTTTTACATTAAAATTAGAAATAATGAAAAATAGATACAATAGGACTTGGCTAAATGTGCTGATAAAAGAAAGTGAAAAGGAAGAAGTTAGAGTTTATCTTTTGAACAATCTGGTAAATTATTCCTATAATTATATAACAACTGAACAAATAGAAGAAAATATTCTTCAGGAAGCTTTGAAATCTGCCGGAAAAATATATTATGAAACTTCCTATTTGGAGTATAGTGAAAAGGATAAAAAGATAATACTTACTTTAGTAAATGAGGA
>JGI24731J21663_1001665_pt1 | contig 15927 bp, 13 predicted proteins | sample EPASupsiteHSE605_FD_21663 | JGI IMG/M metagenome (IMG submission 21663) | reverse complement strand
TCTACATTTTGATTGCATAGTCTGTCACCGGGGCGAGTGTCATTCAGCTTTAGACCCCGGGTGGTGATATTCTCGGCGAATTCGCCATAATTAAAACTCTTCCCGGCAATTGCAGAAAATGCTTCTATACTTTCTGCCCCCAACAGACTTACCTGACGGTGCCATTTTCCTGCATGTGCATCGCCGGCAACTCCCTCATAATTGAGTTCAATAGAATCAACAGGTGTTTTTGACGTCCCTTTTTCCTTTGAGATATTGACAGAGATTATTTCTATAGTACTCATGATATAGTTTTTTTAACAATAACTTCCTTGAAGTTTTTTGTAAGTTTCAGATATATAGGTTTATACAATTTATTTTTCATAAAAACTCTCGGTGAAAATTTCATAAATAGCAGAATGATAGCTATTTATGAAAAACTTCAAGGAAGTTAGTTGTTTTTTGCTTGCTCTTTTCGATCAACTCAGTATTGTCTATGACCATAGACTTATCCACGGCCTTGCACATGTCATAGACAGTAAGCAATGCCACACTTACTGCGGTAAGGGCCTCCATCTCTGCTCCGGTTTGCCCGGTACAGCCGGCGATGCTCTCTACATACACACCCGTATTATCAACCGTAACACTCACATCAATTTTTGTGAGCATAAGCTGGTGACACAGAGGAATAAGCTCCGGACAACGCTTGGCTGCCATAATTCCCGCAATCTGGGCACATGACAGTACAGAGCCCTTCTTGAGATTATTCTCTATAATAAGGTCTATTGTCTCTCTCCTAAGGGTGATGTGCCCCTTTGCACGGGCCTCCCTTACAGACGTATCCTTGTCTGAGACATCAACCATTTTAACCATGCCATCCTCATTTGTATGGCTCAACTTGTTGCTTTTCATGTTATCCTCCGATATTATAAAAACATCCGGTACTATTGTTCCCGCCTTTGTGCGGCTTATGTTTCAACGCCAGTTCTATTGCTTTTGATGCTCCCAGCTCCCTTATGCTGAATTCAATATTGTTGAAAAGACAAGGTTTGAGCATTCCTGTTGCAGTGAGTCTTAGCCGGCTGCATTCGGAGCAGTTGCCTCCGTCGCCACCTTCTACGCGGCCAAAAACGCCGCTTTTCAGATCCATAAGAGGAATATACCTGACCGACAGGTTTTCCACAAGGGCATATTCAGCCACCCCCCGGGCACTCTCTTCAGAGCTATCCTTCTCAACAACACAATTCAACTTTATCGGATTAAATCCAACCCTTTTTGCTGCAGATATCCCTTCCAGTACCCGGTTGATATCTCCTCCACGTGTTATCTCACGGTATCTGTCGGCATCAACAGTATCCAGACTGATATTAATTCTCTTTAATCCCGCTTTTTTCAAATCGTCTGCATATTCAGATAAAAGAACACCATTGGTAGTCATTGAGAGATCTTTAATCCCATCGATAGATGACAGATTTTCGATAAGCAAGACAATTTTTTTCCTTACAAGAGGTTCCCCTCCGGTTACCCTTACTTTATCTATGCCCATTTCAACAGCAATCCGGGTAAAGTCTTCTATCTCTTTGTAGGACAGAATCATAGAGCGGTCAAGCAGTTTAACTCCCTCCTCCGGCATGCAATACCGGCACCTTAGATTACACCTGTCTGTAACAGATATCCTCAGGTATGTGATTTTACGCCCAAAACAGTCTTCCATATTTCTATAGAGATTTCAGGGTTTTTACAAATTCCCAGACAACGATTCCTACACTAACTGACACGTTTAGCGAGTGCTTTGTGCCAAACTGTGGTATCTCAACAACAGAGTCACTTATATCTGCCACCTCCTGTTGAACTCCCTTTACCTCGTTGCCAAAAACCAAAGCATATTTACCGTTCCCTTCTATTTGTAAAGAATTAAGCATAGTCGAGTTCTCCGTCTGCTCTATAGATACAACTTTATACCCCTGTTCTTTCAATTGAATTACAGCACTAAGACAATCCTCATTGTACACCCAGTCTACACTCTCCTCTGCTCCCAGCGCAGACTTGTGAATCTCCGGAGATGGAGGAGTGGCGCAAATGCCGCACAATACAACCTTTTCGAGAGAGAATGCGTCTGCTGTCCTGAATGCTGCACCTATGTTGTGCTGACTTCTCACATTGTCCAGAACAAGAACCACCGGAATTTTTTTTGTGAGTTTAAATTCCTCTTTTGTCAAACGGCTTAATTCACAATTTTTTAGTTTTCTGTACATTTTTTATTATTATATTTGTAAAGATAGTGATTAAACCCAAAATTTAATTAACACAATTATGGCTACAGAAGTTATATTAAAATTAATCCAAAACGGGCCCGTCAAGGTTGAGGGAACCACTACTGTCGTCCATCCAGACGGCAAGGAAGAGGATAAGACAAGTTGCTATATCTGCAGGTGTACAAAATCGAACAACAAGCCGTGGTGCGACGGATCGCACGCCAAATAGTCAAGCGACAACACAGTATGGATTAAACTTTTTGTTACCTTTATTGTCAAAGAGAAGTAAAACTAAACTTTGATGAAAACGGCACAAAAATATCTCCTTTACATTAGCATACCACTCCTTCTATTAGTAGCATTTTTTATATACAATTCGTTTTTCAGGAAAGCGGAAATAGGGTCATTTCCGGAGGGTGATATAAAAACAAAAAAAGATAATAACAGAGAGCGTGGCGGAGGAGCAAGATCGCTGCCCGTTTCTGTATATATAGCTGATTATTATAAGTCTGAGGACGGTTTGATAAGAACCGGAACTCTGGTTGCAAGAGAGAGAGTTGAATTGGCTAGTGAGCTATCGGGAAGAGTTGTAAACATTAACTTTAAAGATGGTCAGTTTGTAAAAAAGGGTGAAGTGCTTGTCAGGCTTAATGACGATGAACTCCAGGCCCAGCTCAGAAGAGCCGAATATCAGTATACACTTCTTGAAGAGAAACTTGGTCGTCAGAAAATTCTTCTGAGCAAGGAGGCTGTCAGCAGGGAGGATTATGATCAGGTATCAACAGAGTTCAATGTTCTCAAGCAGGATATAGAACAATTAAAGATCAAAATCGAAAAAATGAAGATAACGGCACCATTTGATGGCGTTATCGGATTCAGGAGTATAAGCCTTGGCGCAATGCTGATGCAAAACTCCAAAATTGCAACTATAGTCGATGTTGCAAACCTCATCCTTGAATTTTCCATTCCTGAAAAGTATATCACAAGCAATATTGTTGGCACTAAAGCAGATTTTACACTTGAAGGTATAAGCAAGACCTATTCGGCCCTTGTATATGCCATTGACCCGGAGATAGATGTAAAGACGAGAACAGTAATGCTCAGAGCAAGGGTAAATAACACCGACGGGCTGTTAAAACCGGGGCGATTTGTAAAGGTGATGCTCAATACAAAAGGCGGAGACCTTAAGATATTCCTCCCAAACCAGGCAGTGGTACCGAATGTCAAGGGTCGGTCGGTCTGGATGGTTAGAAGCGGTAAAGCAGAGTTGATAAGTATTCAGACAGGAACCAGAACTGCCGACATGATGGAGGTTCTCTCCGGTGTGGAAAAGGGTGATACAATAATCACTACCGGACTTATGCAGTTGAGGGAGGGCATAACCGTAACGCCTACAAATATTTAATTTCTCATGAGTATCTCCACAACAACAATAAACAGACCGGTATTGGCGACTGTAATGAGTCTGCTGATAATAATCTTTGGTGCTATCGGTTATACCTCACTGGGAGTAAGAGATTATCCAAGTGTGGACAATCCTGTTATATCGGTCCGTTGTTCCTTCCCGGGAGCTAACGCAGATGTAATAGAAACACAAATAACAGAGCCACTTGAGGCTGCTGTCAATGGTATACCGGGTATAAGGGCACTGTCAAGTTCGAGCAGGGACGGATCGAGTTCGTTAAACATAGAATTCAACCTTGAGGTAGACCTGGAAACAGCAGCAAATGATGTAAGGGACAAAGTTTCCGGAGCGATGAGAAGACTTCCTCAGGATGTAGATCCTCCTGTGGTGGAGAAGTCCGATGCCGATGCACAACCAATTTATTCAATCACCATTCAGAGCCAGACCAGAAATATTATTGACCTGAGTGACTATGCTGAGGTGAATTTCAAGGAGAGGCTCCAGACCATAAGCGGTGTGAGCAGTGTTAGTGTATGGGGTTCCAAAAGGTACTCAATAAGAATGAGAATGGACCCGCTTCTGCTTGCAGCATATAAAATTACTCCACTGGATGTACGTCAGGCAGTAACCAGAGAAAATGTAGAACTTCCTTCGGGGACAATAGAGGGTTCCACTATGGAGCTTACCGTAAGAACTCTTGGCAGACTAAGGACCGTAGAGGATTTCAACAACCTTATAATTTCGAGGAACGGGGAGAGGATCGTCAGGTTTTCGGACATTGGTACTGCAGAGGTTGATGCAGAAAATACCAGATCTATACTAAAGAGAAACGGAGTGCCGATGGTGGCACTTGCTCTTACTCCGCAACCTGGGGCAAACTATATAAGCATTGTGGATGAAGCCAAAAAGGCTGTTGAAGAACTTAAGAGATCGCTTCCTAAGGATATAGAAGTTGGTTCGGGTTTCGACAATACAACCTTTATTCGGGATTCTATATCGGAGGTAAAGACAACAATTTTTCAGGCTTTTGCTCTGGTAGTTTTGATAATCTTCCTTTTTCTCAGAAACTGGAGAACAACAATAATCCCTGTAATTGCAATTCCGGTATCACTTATTGGCTCATTTTTCATAATGTATCTGGCCGGTTTTTCCATTAATATACTTACTCTTCTCGCTCTTGTGCTTGCTATAGGACTTGTTGTGGATGATGCCATTGTTGTTATGGAGAACATTTATCAGAAGATAGAGAAGGGGATGGCTCCTAAACAGGCTAGTATAGAGGGTTCCAAGGAGATTTTCTTTGCTGTGATATCTACTACCATAACACTGGTTGCAGTATTCTTTCCTATAGTTTTTCTTAAGGGGGTTACAGGCAGCCTTTTCCGCGAGTTCTCAATTGTGATTGCAGGGGCGATACTTATCTCTGCATTTGTCGCGCTTACGTTCACACCTATGATATCAAGCAAGTTATTGAAAATAGGCGTAGATGATGGTAAGTTCTACAGGTTTACAGAACCTTTTTTTGTGTGGCTAAACAAAGTATATTCCAGTTCGCTCGCTAATTTTATGAAGAGACGCTGGTTAGCACCGGCATTTCTTGTGGCTGCCCTTGGAATAATTGTATGGCTCTGGATGTCAATACCATCGGAAATGGCTCCGCTTGAAGACAGATCTATGCTCTCTGTCTCAAGTACTGCACAGGAGGGTGCCACATTTGACTATATGTTGAAATATTCGGATGAGATGTACGACCTTATAGATAGGGAGGTTACAGAAAAAGAGGGAGTTCTTGAGATGGTGGGAATGGGTGGCAGCAACAGATCAAACTTTCAGGTTACTTTAGTAGGCCCTGACTTGAGAAAGAGGTCACAACAAGAGATTTCAGATGAATTGTCGCCAAAGGTTGCAAGACTGACAGGGGCACGAAGCTTTGTGAACCAACAACAAACGTTTGGAGGAAGAAGAGGCGGAATGCCTGTACAGTATGTCATTCAGGCTAAAAATCTGGATTCACTAAAGGCTGCAATTCCGCTCTTTATGTCGGAAGTGGCTCAGAGTGAAGTTTTCTCAAACTCCGACATAAACCTCAGGTTCACTAAACCGGAACTGAGCATATCAATAGACAGAGACAAGACATCTCTTATGGGTGTCTCAATCCAGAATATTGCCCAAACTCTCCAACTCTCAATGAGTGAGCAGAGAATCGGCTACTTTATCAGAAACGGCAAACAGTACCAGATAATGAGCCAGATTGACCAGAGTATGAGAAACAAACCGGTGGACCTTGCAAATATTTATGTGAGGAACGATGTTGGCGAGCTGATACAACTGGACAATTTTATAAAAATGGAGGAGAGCAGTACCCCTCCGCAACTTTACAGGTACAATCGTTTTGTATCTGCAACGGTCTCAGCGGCACTTGCTAAAGGGTATACTCTGGGACAGGGAATCGAGGAGATGGACCGCATTTCCGGAGTTGTTCTTGATCCAAATAATTTTGCAACAGCATTGTCGGGCCAGTCGAAAGATTTCGTGGAGAGTACTTCAAGTCTGCTATTTGCATTCTTGCTTGCACTTGTTTTGATTTATCTTGTACTGGCGGCTCAGTTCGAAAGTTTCCGGGATCCGTTGATAATCATGTTCACTGTTCCTCTGGCTCTTTTCGGGGCACTTATATGTCTGTGGAGCTTTGGTGAAACCATGAATATCTTTAGCCAGATTGGTCTTATCATGCTTATCGGTCTTGTCTCCAAAAATGGTATTCTCATGGTAGAGTTTGCAAACCAGAGAAAACAGGCGGGAGATGATATCTACAAAGCCATTATGGACTCTGCAGCTTCCAGGTTCAGACCTATTTTGATGACCAGCATGTCAACAATATTAGGGATCCTGCCAATGGTATTCGCCACAGGAGCCGGTGCCGAAAGCAGGATATCTATGGGTGTGGCGGTTGCCGGAGGNCTTATATTCTCGACATTTTTCACACTTTATATCATTCCTGCCATGTACTCCTATATTTCGTCTTCAAAAACAAACATAGATAAGGAAAAATGAGAATATTCAATAAATACTTCATTACTACAATAATACTCCCTCTTCTGTTGGCATACCCGGCTTCGGCACAGGTTACCTTGGAGCAATGCATCAAGAGAGCTCTGGAAGCCAATTTCTCCGTTACAATATCGGACAACAACCTTCGGATAGCAAAAAACAATGTGACGCTTGCCCCGTTCCTTCCCTCCGTAACACTCTCTTCAAAGCAGAGTGCGAACAGGCTTGAGCAACTTAACTATACTAATGATGGTGTTCGTGAAAACAGCACCTCAAGCAGCAGTTCAATATTAAACAGCGCAAATTTAAACTGGAGACTTTTCGATGGATTTTCTATGTTTGCAACAAGAGACAAACAGAAGGAGCTTCTTGCGCAGGGTGAGTACAACTTCCGTTCTGTGGCAGAGAATATGGTAATGCAAGTTTCCGCCCAGTACTATCTTATCATAAGTCTTCAGAATCAGGTTAACCTTCTAGAGGAACTGGTTACCATATCACAGATAAGATACAATCAGTCATTGACAAGATTCAACATTGGAAGCAGTTCGGGGTTGGAGTACAAGCAGGCAAAAATATATTTGAACAGTGATTCATCAAAACTATTGCTGCAGAAGGAGAATCTGAAGAATGCCTATATAGAGATATTCAGACTTATGAACGTTCCGCTTGATTCCAAAAGTGTTATAAAAGATTCAATAATTGCAGAACCTGTACTGGATGTTGCCAGACTTATTGCTTTGGCTAACGAAAACAACACATCGCTGGCAGCATTGAGAGCAGGGGAGAGAATTGCAAAACTAGACACCAGGATAACCAAGTCAGCAAGATACCCATCACTCGATTTAACAGCTGGCTATAGCTATAACCTTAACCAGAGCCAGTACTTTCCATCCAGATATAATGAATCCAACGGACTTAACTGGGGACTCTCTTTTTCTGTACCTGTATTCGACCGTAACGAGATAAACAGAAAGGTGAAAAATGCCAGGATAACCGAGGAGAATGCAAACCTTAGCTATCTTAAGGCCAAACAGGATCTGGAGAGTGAGCTTTACCAGCTTTATAATGTTTACATAAACAATCTCAGACTTATAGGATTTGAAGAGGAGAATCGTGAGGCGGCATACCTTAATCTTGATGCAGCTTTGGAAAAGTACAGATTAGGCTCATTGTCTGGAATTGAATTCAGAGATATCCAACTCTCATACCTGGATGCGTCCGACAGACGGCTTAACGCTATCTATCAGGCAAAAATTTCTGAGATAACCCTTCATTTGCTTGCAGGAGAGCTATTCCGGTAGTTATAGTGATCTGATAGCTAGAGTACAGGTTTGGTTTCAAAAAGATCTCTATCCGGCCATACAAGAACCCTTTGCATAGCTTTATTAAAGAGCGCGTCTATGTGTCTAGGGAACCTTGCTCCCTTCCAGGAGCTGGTATTTGTTATTAACACCCAAGAGTATCCGTCCCTTTGATATTTTAGCAGGGCACTTGTGCCGGAGAGTGTCCCTGTTCTCGACCAGTCGCCTTTGGAATTTACTTTTGCCCAGCCAATAGGAAGGATATTGGGAGAGCATGAAGTCATCAGGTTGATGCTCTTCTTTGATAGAATGTCGGGGACATTTGGTTTACCGTCAATTGATGCAACAAACAGGAGAAGTTCCGAAGGAGAAGCCACCCACGCTCCTGCGCCCTTAAGTCCTTCGATATTGTTTCCACCATAACATCTGGGCCTCATTGACCCGCTGCCATCATATGCTTCCACCATCTCTTCATTGTCTGGTTCGTAATACCTCACTTCATTCGGAAATTTATCCTCATAAAAATTTCTTGCCAGATGCATGTCATATATACCGGCTGGCAGAAGGACTCTTTCCTTAACGTATTTTTCATAATCATTGCCACTTACAATCTCAATTATTCTCGACAGGATAAGATAGCCAAGGTTGGAATATCTGGTTCCTTTTCCGGGTGTGAAGCCAAGATTATGAGAGATAGAATAAGCTATAACATCATCTACAGTGGGTACATTATCCAGATGCATCCTCTGTCTGACAATGGGTGTATTAAATAAGGGATCGCCCCCTCTAAGTGTGAATCCCCCTCTGTGNCTCAGCAGGTCTTCTATTGTAATGTCCCTGACACGTTTGTCTTTTATNTTTTTAAATTGNGGAAGATCCAGTATTCCCCCTTTTGCGAAAGGNNTNGANGNGAGTTTGATGAAATTGTCTTCTACCATGGTCATAATGGTAGTTGCAGTTATAAGCTTAGAAAGTGATGCAATCCTGAAAATATGACGAACATCGGTTCTGACACTGTCCTCTTCATCGGCCCAACCGTAACCTTTGGTATATATTAATTTCTCGTCTTTCATGATTGCTATGGAGGCTCCCTTTATTCTCCACTCCCTCATGAACTTCTCAATCTGGGAGTCCATTTTTTCGGCCTCAGGAAGATCTGAGAGGTCATTAGTTAAAAGATGATTTATGGCCAAAGGAAATTCGTCCTCTACAACCTCTCCGTTATCGCCGTTGTTGCTTGTGTTTGCAAAGATTACCCTGGTAGCAATAACCAGTGTTATAAATGCAATTATTATAAGTGATGTTGTGAAAATCTTAAGGTGGCCAGCTCTCTTTCTTCTTTTCATGCCGTAAAATTACAAAAATCCGGTATTTATTCAAGGCTGAATCTTATAAATACCGACTGCTCGAATTTTATCTTCTGGAAATCAAGTGTCTGAGCAATCATGTCATCTTCGTTTTCTGTTTTCATGGATGCCATACCCCTTACCTTTATTGCTGCACCTGCCATCATTACACGGGGATAGTTATCGTAGCACTGAATGAATATGGCTTTACCTATGCTTCTTCCTAAAGATTTTGCCAATGCTGCGGCAGTCTCCTTTGCACTTTGTGCGGCCATTGTCATAACATCTACCCTTACAGCATCCATGTTGGAAAGTGATGTCTTTTCTATACTTACATCAGGAATAGAGAGTTTTTCCAGTTCACTGAATACCTTTGAAAGCATATCAGTAGAATGGAGTTTGAGAGTATATGCCTTTGAAGTGAGAACGGCATCTTTCTTAAGAAAATACTGTTGAAGTAAGGTTGACATATCTTGAACCTGCAAATCGGCCTTAATGTCAATTCCTAAACCTGTAAGCCTCTTTAAAAATTCTCTCTCCTGTTTTTCCAGTGATGAGTTGCCTTTGTTATCCTTCTCCTTTATGGTTATGTTCAGATATATTTCGTCAGGAGCTACCTCGCGCTCTGCTCTTCCTGTTACTTCAATATAATTCTGGTCAATAAAGTTCTTTTCCTGAGCAGGTAATATATATGCTGCAAAGAGAATTGAGATGGTAAATAATAGTCGTTTCATGATGAGATGGGATTAATTTTTTTCAAATGGTTGCATAAACTGTACCAAACAGAAGCGGAACATTTTTTATATATTTGCATAGACGAGATGTTGAGGTAGGGTAAATTAAGATTAATGCGGTATTATTACAAAAGCTTTTTAAATTGAAGGAAACAGAGTTCAAAGATCTTTTTAACATGCATTTTGATGCAATTAGGCGGTATATTTACTATAGGTGTAGTGATAGTGAGTTAGCCTCAGATATTGCACAGGATCTGTTTACAAAAATATGGGAGAAGAACAAGCAGATTAATCCGCTCAAAGACAAGGCTTTGTTGTACAAAATGGCTTCTGATATGCTTGTAAGTAGAATGAGAAGGAGAAAGATTGAGATAAATTATACCAACTCAGTTATTATTGAGAAAAGTTCAGATTTGCCGGACAGAGACATAAATATTGCTCAGTTAAAGACAAGTTACATTGATGCCTTGTCGGAAATGACAGAAAATTCGAGAATAACATATCTGATGAGTAGAGATGAGGATATGAAATATCATGAAATAGCCGACATACTGGGTATAGGCGTCAAGGCTGTTGAAAAGAGGATGTCTGCAGCACTAGTGATACTTAGAAAAAAGCTCTTAAATTAAATAGGTTTCAAAATTGCGTATTATGGAAAAGCACTTCAAAATAGAGCCCCACTGGAGCAGGAGCAAGGAGGAGATATGGAAAGAACATTTCGAAGAGATGGTTTTGCAAAAAGAACCAAAGTCTGTGAAAACAGGCAGGCTTATGAAGTTTACATTCTATTACGCAGCTGTAGCAGCAATAGTGTTAATTCTTCTTATCCCCTTTGTATATATAAGGACAATTGAAACGAGCCGCGGAGAACACCGCAACTTTATACTGCCCGATGGTTCCTCGGCTACACTAAATGCAGAGAGTGAAATTTCATACAAACCCTTGTACTGGAACATTTCCAGAACAATTAAAATGGAGGGAGAGGTATATTTTGAAGTTGAGAAAGGGAAAAAATTTGAAGTAAAATCAAGAAACGGAACGGTAAAAGTCTTGGGTACGAAATTTAATGTGCTTTCCAGAGGAGATAGTTATTTTGTCTCTTGTATTACAGGAAAAGTGGAAGTAATATCAGGAGGAAGAGTAGTACTTGACAAAGACAGCAGAGTGACCAAAAGTAAGGATGGAACTCTTTTTCTTGAGAAAAGAGATGATGTCGTGAAAATTATATCATGGAGGGACAATATGTTTTATTTTTCATCGGCACCATTATCTGATGTGCTGGAAGAAATATCAAGGCAGTATAATGTGAAAATTGAGTATTCAAATTTAAGTGATTACCTTTACTCTGGTAATTTTTCAAAAGAGAGTGATGTGTCAGTTGTTTTGGAAATTGTTGCACTCCCTTTCGGCATTAAACTGGAACGATCTAAAGATGTATATAAATTGTCAAAACCTTAATCTGAAATATGTTCACAGACTTCTGATTGTTCTGACATTTTTTTTTGTTGTATCATCTCTTAGTGCAGAAGAGAGGATAAAGTTAAAGTACACCGGAATCCCTCTAAGTACAATTCTTGATCGAATCAGATCACAGGAGCAAATTTCGCTTTCATTTAGTTACAACGAACTGAACAAGTACATAATAACAGTAGATTCAACATTTTCTAATGGGGCAGATGCTTTACGCCATCTGATAAAAAGCCTTCCTCTAAAGCTTACTGTTATAGATAATGTATATGTAATTTCCAGAATGCCAGATCTTTTTCTTGTTAACGGCATGGTTTCGGATGCCGATACAGGTGAGAGACTCCCATTTACCAGCTTTGTGTATAATAAACGAGTGTATTACTCAGATGAAAATGGCCTTTTCAGGATACCTGGGACAGATGCCATGAATGTCAGCATCTCGGTGTATTATTTAGGATATAAGTCACTTGACACGATTGCGACATCGGAGAAGTTCAACTATATTGAGATGAAGCCGGTTGACATTAATCTTAAGGAGGTTTTAATAGAAGGATATGAAGCAGGTAAGGCAATGCAGACAGGTGAGGCTCCAGGCCTTTTAAGAATCAATCACCTTATAGCGCAATATCTTCCGGGAAACGGAGATAATTCTGTTTTTAATCTTTTAAGAATGATGCCCGGTATAAGAGCCGCAGGAGAACCTGCCGGGTTAACTGTCTGGGGAAGCAAACCCGGTGAGAGCTCAGTGATATTTGATGGCTACAGACTTTTTTCCATGAATGGATATAACGAACAGATAAGCTCAATAAATCCATATATGGTAAAAGAGATACGATTGTTTAAAGGAGGCTACGGATCTGCTTACGACAATCAGACAGGAGCAATTGCAGATATCACAAGTATAGACGGTAAACGGGGAGTACATGACATAAAACTTAATATCAATAATCTCACAGCTAATGCTTTTGTCTCTGTGCCTGCAGGGAAGAAAATAACTATAATGTCTGCCTACAGACAGACATACTACGGATTGTATGATGTAAATACATTGAATCCCTTCGGGAAAAGAGTCGCCAATCAGCCTGAAAATTCAAACGCTACCAGAAACAATACTCTTTATATAACTCCGGATTACAGTTTCAGAGATGCAAACTTCAAAATATCAGGAGAGACCTCCCGGGGGGATAACTATTTTCTGTCACTTTATGGGGCATCAGATGATTTTGAATACTCTCTTACAGGAGACGATATAAGTTTGAATGCTTTCGAAAAAAACAGACAGTTGTCTGCAGGAGCAGAGTTCAATAAAGTTTGGAAAAACAGTTCTGTAACCAGATTGGCACTTAATTATTCTAATCTTGACAATAGTAGTGAGAAGGCCTTATATCTCAACAGGAACAGGTATGACTCAATAAATATCCACAACATTGTTACAGAAGCTGGTGCATCTGTCGTTCACACATTTTCCGCATTAGGAATGGATGAATCGGAACTTGGGATTGAACCTGAGGTTATGAAAGCGATAAACGATGGTGATACAAGAGAAGTTTTTAAACTTGGCTTTTATATTCAGGATAGGTTGATTATGAATGATTTGTCAATTATTTTAGGGGCAAGGGCAGATTTATTTACAAGTCAGGTTTTTATACAACCCAGGTTGTCGCTAAAATATAATATATCCGGAAAATTCTCAACATCTCTTTCATGGGGAACCTATAACCAATTCCTTGGAAAAGTGCCTGTAATATATGAAGATAAGATACCGTCGCTTGTGTGGAAAATTTTGGGAGACAATGAATTCCCTGTGACAAAATCTATGCATACTGTTTTAAACTTAACTTATACAGACAAATCGTGGCTGCTTACCCTGGAGGGATACAATAAGAAAAACACGAACCTCTCCAGAATTTACCGCAGATCTAATAGAAATTATATTGTAAACGGAGAGTCATTGATAACGGGAGTTGATCTCTTTTCTAAATGGGAGAGAAGAGGAAGTCAGGTTTTTTCTTCATTTTCTATTGCCAGTTCTCTGGAAAAATTTCTGACAGAGAGTAATCAGTCAATATGGAACACACCTATGGAATTGAAGGTAGGTGCCTTATGGAATCTCTCCCCGGTTTATTTGTCTGCGGAATACGTTTATGGAGCAGGTTTTACTGAATCATACGGAACGGGACGTTTCTCAAATATAGATGAAGGGGTATATAACAGGATGGATCTGGCTGCTACATATACATTTAAATCACGGCATGTTGTCTTTAAAACAGGAGTGTCAGTATTGAATCTGTTTAACTCTCCCAACATCAAAACCCTGGACATTTTCCCGCTTGCCGGTGGGGGACGCAAAGTCAATTTCAGAATCTTTATTCTGAATCAATTCCATTTACCCCTACTCTGTTTGTACATATTGAATTTTAATCCTCTTTGATGGTAGGGTATAGGCTCGGGAAAGCGGTTAAGATATGTACAAAAAGAAAATTATTATGAAAAGAGATTTTATTAAAGGGACGGTTGTCCTGATTTCGATTTTAGCTGCATTTTCATGCACTAAAGAACAGACTGCTACAGATAGCAATCTGATAACTCCAAACACAACAGGAGAGATAATTGAAGTAAAGAGTAGTGGTGCAACAGCATTTAATGCTCCGGCTGTTACTGCTCCATTTGATTCTACAGCCGATCTGACGGCAGATGAGATTGAATTTCTTTTTGCTGTAAGGGAGGATGAAAAACTGGCAAGGGATGTATATGCCATGTTTTACACAAAGTTTCAAAATAAGATTTTTGAAAACATAGGCAATTCGGAATCTACACACTTAAAGGCGATTGAAAGGCTTTATGACTATTATGAGATAGATTATCCTGCAGTGGGTGATGCAGGGAAGTTCTCTGATCCTCAACTTCAGCATTTGTATGACTCACTTATTGTAAAAGGAGACTCACTACTTGCAGCTGTTAAAATAATGGCAAACCTTGAGGAGTCAAATATCTTTCATTACAGGGAGGTACTTAAGACCATTACAAACACAAACATAAAGATTGTGATTGAAAATCTGGAAAAGGGTTCTGAGAACCATTTTAAAGCCGCAATCCGACAAATCACTGCTCTGGGTGGAGTCTATACTCCATTACTCATTTCATCAGAGGATTATAGAGACATTATAGCTTTAGGCTTTGAGCAAGGGAAAAGATACAAATACCTTAATAACGGTCAGACAAACAACCAAGGTAAAAATATAAATTCTCAGAATGGGAAAAGGGGTGCCGTATCTAATAATGGGTCGTGTAACCAGATTTCTAACGGCAGTGCTCCGGGTACCAATAGCGGTAATGGCAGACAGGGCAGGGGGTACAGGGGTTAAAATTCATCGATGACTCAAAACATTCATTATTAGAAAGGAGCTGCCTAATGCTTAATAGACAGCTCCTTTTTTGTATCAATAGAGCATTGTTCACATGTCTCCTGTAACCAGTTAACTAGTAAATTCCACGTTCTACATAATTAGTATGAAGCAGTTCATGTGATTTGTGTCCCAATGGTTCAACAAGGAATTCATCGTAGAGTGCCTTTATTGCAGGGTTTTCGTGAGATTTTCTGATAGCTTTGAGATTGTCCTCTTTGTAAATAGAGTCTGCTCTCTTCTGACGGATCTCCCATGTAGTTGGAATTGCCTGTCCTCCGCCACCAAGGCAACCTCCGGGACAAGTCATGACTTCGATGAACGCATACGGCGATTTTCCCTCCTCTATCTGTTCAAGTAGTACCCTTGCATTTTTTAATGTGTGAGCAACAGCTACTTTGATTTTTGTTCCATCAAGGTCAAGCTCGGCCTCTTTTATGCCTTCAAAGCCTCTCACTACATTCAACTCTATATTTTCCATAGGTTTGCCAGTGATAACCTCATAGGCAGTTCTAACAGCAGCCTCCATAACACCACCTGTGGCAGCAAAAATGACACCCGCACCTGTTGAAATACCTAAAGGATGGTCAAAATCTTCTTCAGGCATATGTCTGAAATCTATACCTGTCTGTTTGAACATCCTTGCTAGTTCGCGGGTTGTCAAAACATAGTCCACATCAAAGAAGTTGTCCTTATCTGCAAGATTGAGCTTCTCCTTCCAATATTCAAAGGCAGAGTTCATTTCTGGTCTTTTGCACTCATATTTTTTTGCTGTACAAGGCATTATTGAGACAACCACAATCTTTCGCGGATCTATATTAAGCTTTTCTGCATAATATGTCTTGGCTACGGCACCGAACATCTGCTGTGGAGATTTACAAGTAGACAAATGGCTAAGTGACTTAGGGAAAAAATGTTCTATGAATTTTATCCATCCCGGAGAACACGATGTAACCATTGGCAAAGTTCCGTTGTTCTTGATACG
>JGI24731J21663_1001657_pt1 | contig 15982 bp, 6 predicted proteins | sample EPASupsiteHSE605_FD_21663 | JGI IMG/M metagenome (IMG submission 21663) | reverse complement strand
TATTTTAAGCTTCATTATATGAATCTTGATTTGAAATTGACATCTCTTTGGAAAGCCAATGACATCCAGAATTATGGCATTGCCATAAAATAAATTCCCTAGTTTAACCATCAAAATCATGTTCAATGATCTCTATCATTGAACTTAAAAGTTTTAAGTTATAACTTCTGCTTTTCAAATGGAAACATTAAAAACACCTGAGAGTTAGCAAGTTTGTTGAATATAAATGTTTCAAAACAGGGTTTGTTCTAATAATGGATGAGAATTTTACTTTATCTTTTCTAATTCAAATCTAAGAATAGTGTGTGCTATACCAAAAAACATTTTCCTTCATCGGAGTTATACAGATTATTCTGATTATATTGATTCGAGTGAATTGGTTCAATTTACTTGGCAAGAAATGGGGACAGACAATGATATCAACCTTGATCAGACAAATATTTCAATGGACAATGCTATTCAATGTGCCGGAATTTATTTATATTCTCCATCATTATGCACAAGTTCACACTGCACTTTCTCTAACAATAAGGTGGGTAGTTGCATTTCCATACATTTCGACTCTACTATAGGAACAATATCAATGTCATATTCAAACACTATTCATAATAGCAGTCCATATCTTGGGATTATTTATATCAAAGGAGAAGGAACAAAAATGATGATGTATATCATAACCAAAAACAATAATGACTATCTATTCAATGTATCTTCTGGGTCTCTTGAATTATCTCATTCTTTTATTTGTCATTCAACACATTTCTCAAAATCTATAACAATACCAACTGCAAATAATTCATTTGAGTATATTGAAACTTATCAAATACATTTCTTCAGTTCTCTTCATTGTCATGCTGATATTCCAAATGGAACATCAGCTAAATCGCAAGAAATATTTTCATCTCACATTCAATTAATTGTTGATTATATACTTTGCTTTTATTCCAATTTCTATATAGAAAGATTGCTACAAATCTTTTTTCGAGACATCAGCTTGAAGACAATTTACAATGTGATTTTGGATGAAAAATGAAAACAAAAATGACTGACGAAAGATAAATAATACCTTGACATGTCCAATGGGAGATTAGTACCATTTTTCACATGGTTAAGGCTAAATTTGATGAAAAAATCGATATTTTCAGGTGGAATATAAGCATTCTCTCCATATTTACCTAAAACAATAATAATTTTTTTGTTATAATGAGTATTCTAGTGTCAATAAACAATATGACACCTTATAAAATAATTTGTAGAAACCATTGTATTCTTATTAATGATAAACACATGAATTGCCTTACGAGATTATTATCACATTTACCATTAAAATACTCTAATTTTGATTTAATTATTTGTGTTTACCAATTTCTTGGAGTTAATAATTTTGGAAATGCCAAATAGGAGTATGTATAACAATTTAAATATTCAATAAAAATGTGTCTTTGCCAAAGTTGATCATATATATCAATTCAATTCGGAGAGCTCACCAGGGTTTCATTTCTTGCCTAATTACAATACCAATATTTATAATATTGGATTGTTCTGGTTCAAGTCTCCTCCTCAACGATAGCTTTATTCGTTAGATTTGATGAATCAAAAATCATCCAATTTTGATGAAGAAAATAATTTAATTGAGACGAAAACCCGACCCAAAATCTCCAAATCATCTCCATCTGGAGGAATGATTGAGCAAAAGATTCTATTTGATACTCCATCTCTTGAATCAAATTTTTCTGTTTATAACGTTGTATCTCCAGGATTGGGTTCATCAGAAGCTGCTTTAAAATTTACCAATCCTAGTTTATACGCAATGAACAAGAAAAACAAAGTCCCATCTGGTTCAATTCTAAAATCCCCAAACAAAAGTTCATCATCACTAGGAAAAAATTCCATCACACAAGGATTAACATCTCTTTTAACCAAAAAACCGCTTTCTGATTTGCCGAATCCTAATTCTGCATTATTAGAGGCAAATCAAAAAGATATCGAAAATGAAGTTCTATCATTACAATTCTCCGAGGATCCTGTTGCATATTTTAGCAAAAGAAAAGATGGAAGAGGACATCTATTCATTTATATGAAGTATGCAAAAGATCCATCTGATCCCATGTTTTCTCCTTATGATTTGACAAAGGTTCCACATTCTGATGCAGGAAAAGACTATTATACCATGTCTGCCAATGGTGTAACTCATGTAACTCCATCTGGATTCACAGAGCATATCACACTTGATAGGTGGGCTAAAGAAGAGTCAATATATAAGTCTATTAGGAAACTTAAAACTTTTCAGTATTATCTCGTTTGGAAGCCATTTCGAGTATGGAAGAATTTCATCACTCAACAGCATTATCTAGAAACTCTATCAAAGATTCTTTTATATCCAGTGTTCTATAATCCATCATTTGCGAGCGCTTCTGTAGCTATTGCTTCTTTAGTTGAGGAATCAGATAGGATAGTTGGTGATTATTTATTAACTTTTTCTCCTACAAAAAAGTATCATCTCAAACAATTTTTGGAGATCACTCAAGATAATCTAGAGAGCCTACAAAAAGAGTATTCTCAGTTCATTAACAATCTTGCATTGCTTACTAATGAAGTATACTATATGTTATCTGATCCCGATCTTCTTAATGTATCAGATATGGAATTTGCAGAAATTAGGAGGAAGAATCCTAATATTGGACAACTAATTATACTTGAGAGGAAGAAAGATACAGAAATGAAAAGGAGAACCGAATTAATGAAAAAAGAAACCCGATACATGTCTAATTTCCTTCGACTTTTTGACTATATTATGCTTGAAGCCTTGAGATCACAGTCATTTTCCAAATGGAAAGATGCTCAACACTCAATTTGTCAAGAACAATCCGCAGTTTTCCAAGTAGAGGTATATTTTTCTAACGACGGTAAAGTATCCTTTTCTCCTTCGAGAGATGATTTAATATTTGAAGTTAAAAAAGTTTTTGAAAAATCATTAAAAACTCTAGACCATCTTCCACGATTATTGAGGCATCCCGATTTGCGCAAAATTCTTTCTGAGTGCTCATATAATTTATCTGATTTATTTACCAATGGACCAACGTTTGCTAATATTTCCAAATCATCTCCAATGATCGAAGAAATTGAAACAAATGTGATTAATACTCTTGATAAATCATATTCAGAGGCCGAACAACATTCTCATGTTTTTAATGAGTTTTACCCACTATATAAATTAGGTCAAAGTTGGGATGTGAAAGATTATATTATCAAAATGGATGGAAACAAATATGAAGGCCCGCTTTCTTTAGTTCAAAGGCCAACAGACGAATCCGAGGATACTTTTCTTTTACACCCCGAAAACGAACCATATGTAGATTTTGCGAAAGTTAAACAAGATATTGAGAAACTTCATTTGGAAAAGCTCAGAGTTAAAGATATCCGAGCTGGTGTTGTCAGGGGAGCTTTGTATGTTGACTCTAGGCAGCTACGTTTGGATTTGGCCCCTATTCCTACAACTTCTTTGCATCAAATACATGAAACATTCACAGAGCTTCTTCAATATAAAATTAATTTAATGAATAGAGCATTCAAATCATACACCTTAAAGCTTAAAACAGAACCTAATAACCTTGAATCATTTGTCGATTTCTGCGAAATTCTTCAGCGATCAATTGAGATCCAACCTCAAATTTCTACTGAAATTCGTTTTGTTGATAATATGATTATTCTTTTCGAAAATGCAGAATTTCAGCATCTTCAGAACCCCCTTCATGCTCAATTACGTCAGTTTCAGTCTCAGCAACAATCTGCTCAAATTGTTAAAACAGCCCAGGAAGAAAAATTTTTGTTTGTTCTTCGTCAACTAGTTAAACAAAAGGAAAGAAAACTATTAAAGTATCGAGAACTTTCTTCACAAGTTCCTATTTCCACAAAAGGATTAGATTTGGATACATATTTGTTACAAACATTAAGATTGAAAAAGAAAGTTTCCATTCTTGAACAAACTCTCAAAGATTGTATTAGATATCAGGATATTCTGTCTCTAAAGATTACCGAGTTTACCGAGTTAAAAGATGTTGTTAACAACATTGAATTCTCTGAAAAACTGTATTATCTTATTCGAGATTGGAATGATATCGAAAATAGAATGGTTTCTGTTCAATTTGCTCATTTATCTATTAATGATTTTTCTAAACAAATTTCTGATCTTCGCCAGAACTTACTGCAAATGAAGCAAATGTGGACAAAGCCATCACCAATTCTGAGTGAAGTTTCTGTTTCTTTCTCAGAAATCTCACCATTTATCACCCAACTAGATCAACTTAGTAGAGGAAGAATGCAAATCCGTCACTGGAATTTACTATTTGAAGAGTGTGGTCAAGCCAATAACTATCACCCTCAAATTACCATAAGAGAGCTTATTGATTTGAATATTCTTCATGAATCAAAAAAAATCGAAGAGATTACCATACGTTCTCATGGAGAATCACAAATAGAAAACGAATTTCAGGCAATGCTTTCTCACTGGTCTGAAATTAATTTGCCAATTATTGAGAATCCTCAAAGTAATAATATTTGCCTCGGGAATGTGGATATGCTTCTTCAAGACATTAATGACTCATCCTTTGTTTTGAATAGAATGCTTGGAAACAAATTTGTTCAGGGAATCAAAGAAAGTATAACTGAGCTTCTATCTACTTTAGATCGCATTCATTCTGTTTTACAACTTTGGCAAGTATTTCAATCAAATTGGTCAATTTTATCTTCACTATTTAGACAACAATCGGTTTCACAATCATTACCGATACAAACCAATAGGTTTAATCATATATCTCAAAAATGGGAAACGATTGTTGATCATGTGAAGTCTAATGGCAAAATCATTAATGTATGTGCATTTAAATCTATAATTGAAGATTTTCAAGAGATTAACAATACCATTCAAGAAATTATGTCATCTTTACATTCGTATCTCGATATCAAAAGGCAAAGTATCCCTCGATTTTTTTATTTATCTGATTCCGAATTACTGACAATTATTTCAACTGCAGATATCAGTACTTTTTCATATTATTTTTGTAAAACTCTCATGTATATCAATCGAATAGATTCTCAATCCAACAATGCCAATGAATCAATTGAAGAAAAAGATGAACAAGAAATTTCCAATTTTGTTGGCTTAAGAATATTTGGTGTAGCCGGGGAAGATGGAGAAATGCTTCCTTTTGCTGATTCAATAACCTGTTCAGTAGCAATGGACATTTGGGTACCTCAATTTTATTTGATGATGAAATCATCCATGAAAGATGCAATGAGCATATCACTATCCCGAATTGCATCAACCACATTAAATGATTGGATGATGACAGTGTCATCATATGTTGCCATTGTGACTTTAAATATAATATTTGTAAGAGATATTGAAGATTGTTTCAATAATCTGGAAACAAATCCAAGGGCCTTTTTACAGTATGAGAATGGACTTAAGCAAAGGATACATGAGTTAATAACCACTATGGCAACTCCTTTATCACCAAATGAATTACATAAAGTATCCAGTATCTTAACCCTCCTTCTAAATCAATATGAAAGAGCCCATGGTTTTATTGAAAAAATTCCCTATTTTTCACATCGTATTTATTGGGATAATCTTTTGAAATTTAAATATGATGCGTCAAGTATGGGCATATATATTCATTATCGAACAGAATCTTGGGAACATGGGCTTGAGTTTTGGGGGAATGCATCTCCAGCTATTAGCACCCCATCATCAGATCTTGTAATCCAAAATTTATGTCATTCATATACACATGATTCTATTCCATTACTATTTGGACCTAAAGGAAGCGGGAAAACAGAAATGATCAAAGATTTTGCTTGTCAAATGGGAAGGTTTTTGTTTTTGGCCCCCTCTTTTACCGATTTATCAACTTCCATTATTTCTCGGCTTTTTATTGGAGCTGCCTCATCAGGAACATGGTTACATCTTTCTAACATTCACCTTCTGAAACATGATAACATATCTTATATTTTCGATGCAATGAGACTACTTCATAATTCAAGGGTATCAGGAAATCCTAAATTTAAACTAGATGATTATTCTGTTGAAATTAAGAATCATTGCAGGATATTTTTGTCAACAAATATTGATACCATCAATAGTTGCACCAAAATTCCTCCACAATTAAGATCATTCACAAGACCTCTTGCCGTTTCTTGTCCTAGTATCAAAAAAATAATTGAGATTAAGCTACTATCTTATGGATTCAAATCCGCGAAGATTATCTCTAACAAAATGGAAACCTGTATAAATTCTGTTATAAGGATTTTTTCATTATCGAAATCTCAAATGGGATTCTTTTTGTTGATTTCTAAAAGAGCTCAAGAGATACTTAGGTTTTTGATGCACTCAAACAAAGTTGAGTTCATTAATTATTATGAAGATTTTTCTCTTGCAGAAGAGTTTGCTGTTTCAAGAGCCTCTTACTCATGTCTGAGATCACATATTCGACAAAATGACTACGCCACACTTATTCAAATTATTAGATCAAGTTTTCCTATATTTGATTCAATGGAAGTTTTTGCAAATAATTTATCAAGGCATTTGTCGTATGGAAATGATCAGATTGTGGAAGCTATAGCCAAATCTCTAAAATCCGATGTTTCATATATTGAAATGGAGCTCCCTCTTGATTATTTGATATCGAAAACGTGTGATTTGTTCCTTCTTATGCAGCAATACAAATCTGTCATTATTGTTGGGGAACCTAACAGTGGAAAATCTACCATCGTTGATATGCTTTCCAAAGCTATTTCTAGTATTGTATCAAATGTGGAGTTGTTTAGTATCTTAAAAGGTATTATGCCTCTCATTGTTTCAACAGTTTATCATGGATCAAATACATGGGAAGACATTTTTGGCTCAGTTTTACTTGATGTCTCTAATTCCTCGGTATGGAATTATGGCTTGCTTCACAATGAGATTAATTGGTTGAATCAACATGAAAAATCTCACCATCGTATTTTACGATTTGATGGGAAAATGGCACCCGATTTTTCCAAATTTTTCTATCAAATGGTGTGTGATAGTAATTTGATTAAATTGAGTAATCTTGAAACCTATAGTTCCAATTCTTTTCATGTTTTATTAGAAACCTGTTCATTAGAGAATTTAACACCTGAATTGAAATCTGTTTCAGGGATTATCTATATGGAAAATATTCAGATGAACAAAAACAATATCAGCTCAAAAATTAGAAATGAGCTATTTCACCCATCTATTTTATATTCTCGTGCAATTCGATCTCATAAACATGGTTTCGATGATCAGACAACAGATTTGATAAAATCGGCTTTTTGCGATATAGCTCCAAGGTTTGTTATGATATGCAATGATTTTCCAAAAGTATTTGATTTTCAGTGTTCTTTTGAAAGTGCTCTTTCTTTTTGTGCAAAAATTGTTTTATCACAAATAATCGACAAGAAAATTGACATAACCAATCCAATAGGAATAAGAAATTTAATTACTTCAATTATGTTTCAGGTTGTAACAGGAATTATTCATTATGATCAGTATGATAATCTTTCTAATAGAATATGTGATGAATTTCGATTGAATTTTCCATCAAATTGGGATAATTATATAATCCCAGAAATATTTAGTTCATTCTATCCGAAACCAACCCTTTTAACAATGAGATTATCTAATGATAGCTTTCTACCAGTAGATATGTCATTACTTTCATGTAGGCCTATACTAAGACCTGGGCCATCGGGTGGTGCTCCCCTTTTTTTAGATGATGTTGCTATACCTGTTCCACAGCTTATTTTACCAGCTGAATTGTTGAAAATGGCTTTGAAGTTGAAGCGTCATGTGATTTTACATGGTGTTGAGTATTCTGGGCGATCATCTTTAATAGACCTGGTTATATCCCAGTTTAATGATTATCAGCAAATCGGTATTGATTGCTCACATGGTATATCTGTTTCAACATTCATGAGGATTATTCAAGTGCAAACAGATATTCTATCTAAATCAAGCTTCATTCATAGATCGAAAAAGACAATTGTTTTTGTGTTTTCAAATCTCTCAAAAACCAGTGACTCACTAATTGAATTTTTGAGAATGATAATAACTACAGGCATAATACCATTGTTTTCGGGAAATGATCCAAAAAGGCTTGAGAGGATTAGCATTAATAACTTTGTGATTATTGTGAAAAACTCAAATGTGAATTATTTATCTTCAAGATTTGTATCTCAATTTGTACCAATTCAGACAGCTCCATACAATTCCAACACTTCAAGTTATATCTGGAGGAAAATCCTTAATATATATGGTGTTCAATCAGATGTAGTTGATTTAGTGCTATCTGTATGTGATACTGTCATATGTAATCCTAGCATTTCCCCAAAACTCCTAGCAGCCATTGGGCATTCTCCAAAACCTCAAAATGAAGATGACCAATGGAAATTTTCCATATTCCGAGTGATTGCTACCTACGTATTTTCTTCAATGAAGTTTGATTCGGTATCAGGTGTAGAGAAAGTATTTTCTTTACTAGAACCTGTTTGCAAGAATACATCATTTGAATCTATTTGTGGTAGTTTTCACAGGGATAAAATATTTGCTCAAACAATAATTAATTTTCAAAATAAAACCTGCTCATATCGTTCCGAAACAGAGTTTATTACATTATCTCAGATCAAATTGAATATTGAACAAATTACCACTTATCCTGTCTCTCCAATTACTCTTTCGAATTTTCTCTTAATTGATAATCACATCACACGTCCAAGTGGACATTGTATAATATCTTGTAACGGACTCGGAGGTAGGGTAAGTTTAGTTAAAATGGTTTGTGAATACCGTCATTATGAATGTAATGACCTTAGGTATTATTCCGAAGATATTTCAGACAATTTGAAAAGAATAATCTCATCTGCAATAACTAAAACACAGGTTCAAATAATATTGATTAAGCCCAGCCAAGAAAACTCGGAAATCATCAATAAGATTTCATCAATATTTGTCGAACTTAATATTCTATCTCTTTATAGTTTTTCTGAGTTTTTAATCTTAATAAAACTATTTTATGAGAAAGAAGAGATTAATGATATGGATATTCAAGATTCAATTACTCAAATTAAGCATGTTATAAGGTGTCTTTGCAGAGTAGTAATTATTCCTGATCATGAATTTGTATCAACAGGTTTCTCTCAGATATACTTGACTGAGCCCACAAAGACTTTAATATGCGAGTCATTGCTTCCTGAAAAAGCTCATCAAGTAATTCCATTTTTAAATGAAGTATCAACATATGTTGAAGAAAATTCAATTGGTTGTTCTTTAAATCAGTTTTATGAGTTTATAGAACTTTTTTCGCAGTTTTCAACAGGAGATATGGGTAAAGTTTTAAACAAGAATCATAATGTATCAATTGTATTAGATTTCATCAAGAGATTAAGATTTGATAATGAAGAATTGGATAAAAAGCTCGAGGAATCCAAACCAGATCTCGAAGATATGCGAAGGGAAACAGATTCGCTTAAGGGAGCTTATAGAATGAAACATGAAGCAATAGAGATTCGGAGAATGAAGCTCAACGAAGAATCCATGCACAGGACAAGAGAATTACAAAATCTGAAAAAGGAACTTGATGATAGTGATCACGATTTATCTAGCTATTCTATAGAAATTGAAAGACTCTATGATGAAATTGCTAAACTCAAAGAATCTGATGTTTCTCCAGTAAGAATTACCGCACAATCTCCGCCAGCTTCAGTTAAATTGATATTTGAAGCTCTGTCCCTTCTTTTAGGAGAACAACCTGATTTTGGGAAAAATGGAATACGCTTATTAATGGAACCAGGCTTACCCCAAAAAATACATGATGGTATTAGCTATAAAACCATAGATTCTGGGGTTGTATCTCAATTGCAAACTTATGTTTCTAGTCCATATATGATGAAAAAAGAATTGGAGAGCATTGCTCCAATTCTACTTATATTGAAAAGGTTTATAGATGGATTATATGAGTTTGGTAGACGACACGATATTGTAAAACAGAATAGGCTTGCATATGAGATTGAAAGTAGGTCATATTCATCATTTACTGATGATATGAAAAGGGAGATTGAGTCAATGGAAGGAATTGAGAGCCAGTTTGATGGAGAAGCTAAACAATTAAATCAGCTTATATCTAAACTTAGTGAACTTGAAAGTGTAAGTGATACATATCATCAGCAAAAAATTGATATAGAAGAATTGCTAAAGGGTTCTGATTTGTTAGAGGATCATTGGATGAAGGAAATTGAACAGTTTTCACAAAACTCCGGGGATACGATGTTAGGAGACGCTGCTTTTTTATCTATTTATATCGCATACTTAGGGCAGCATGATAACGAAAAGAAGGAAGAGATGTTAGCAAGAGTTCATGATACTTTAATTAATTATAAAATACAATCCTCATTCAGAAATCCATTGAATGATATAAGGAATAGACTGATTACTACAGATATGAGCATTATTGGAGATTCTTTTTTGCCAAAATGTGCCCTAATTGATATTCAACAAATGTGTTCAATTAATAGAATTCCTTTACTAATTGATCCTGATAGAATTATAACTGATATTTTGATTAACGGGCCTCAGTCATCAGCTGTATCAGTATTATCTAATAATTTTGAATCAAGTCTGAGCATTTTATCTGAATCTGAAGGGTTTCTTGTTATTCTTGATGTTGATAATGTCTCATATAATATCATTCGTTGCTATGAAACCATTAAAGAACTTCAATATAGTAAGAGAATTGCAAAACGTGTTGTGTTTCATACGAATCATATTAGTATTGATTCAATTAATCCAAATATGTTTCAATACTGCTCTCCAATTGATTTTTCTGAGTCTTCAATAGAAGTGCAAAAAATGAAGATAACGAGATCACTAATGGGGTTCTTTGATAATGAATTGACGAAGAGGATTTCAGAAGGAGAAAAAACCGACGTTAATCATCAAATGCAAACTTCAAAACATGAAATTGATACTCTGGAATCTTTGGTCAAAATTGCTGAAGTTGCTGGTACTAATGCCAGTTTTGATTATTTAAACGAAAAACAGCTTATTGATTTCCACAAGATATCAAAAGAGTTGTTTTTTTCTTCATTAACAGGTTCTGTGATTAATCAAAATGATAGAAGTAATGCAGATTTCCTGGAAACAATTTTAAGTCCTCTTGTTAAAGTTTTCCAAACATTTTGGATCTGTATTTCCAGATATTTGCCGAAAGTTAATAGTATTTATAGTTTTCAATTTTCCCAATTTGAAAGGGTTATTGAGGGATTTTTAATCTCTTATGGTACAAAAAGGATACCATTGCCTGAAGAAATTGTGAAACTGAAAACTGAATCCATCAATTCTGTTTTTCATTGGGTTTTTAGTGCTCTTCATCAGAAAGATATAATGTTCTTCCTCTTTATTTCTGTATTTACAATTCAAGATGGGGACTGGACAGAGTTAGAATCCATTATTGAGAATATTAGTAAGTTTAATTATAATTCATCATATACGGGACTAACAGAAAATCACTATCTCCAGAACCTTAAATCATGCTCAGCATCTGAATTCTTTTCAAATATTGTTAATTACATTACTAATCATTTCGGCGAAGAAGTTTTTACTTCTTTGCCTTTTTATCAAAATGATAATATTGTATCTACATCAAATACAATTCCAACATTAATTCTTTCTGATCCATTAAATGATCCAACGACTTCAATTACCAATTTTGTAATGAATCGGGCTCGTCTTGATTCTTTTGAAAATATCACACTCACAGAATCTAATAGATGCTTGAATGAAATTATGAAAACTTTTTCCTATTGTATGAATAGAGGATATTGGCTCTTGGTTCATTATACCAAGCCGTCTCAGAAGTGTGCACAGTATATTAATCAAATGATTGAGAATCTCACTTTTAACCCAATGAATTCCAACTTCAGGCTCATATTAAATTGCCATACAACATATGGATTATCAACAAGGGCTTTTTATTTATCCAAAAAGGTAATAATTGAAAGATTCCCATCAATGAAATCTTCAATGTCATCATTGTTTTATCATAATAATTCTCAAATTAGGTCTCAGTATCATCTTAAAACCCTGAAGAGATTATTTTATTTAGGTGCAACTGCAATGTCACTCATTAGGTATCGTATGTTTGTGGAACCAGTTGGGTTTAATTCTCTGAAGAGCATTTCATCTCTGTCTTTTGTTGAGTTTATAGAGTATATAAGATTGTATCTTGATACTCATGGATCAGAGATTGAATTTCGCAACCTTAGGGATTATATTCAAGATATTGCTTTTGGGTCTCGAATTATTGATACACAAGACCGGAGAAGACTTAGAGCTATATTAGCAAGTGTGTTTTCTCATAAGAGCTTAGATGACGGGTTTTCATTTTTAGATCATGAATCTCCCGAATTTGAAAAATGGGTTTTTCCATCTGATGGTCCTCTAAATCAACTTCAGCAAATAATGTCAAGTATTCCTCCATATCCAAGTACTGAAATATTATTGATGCATAATCTTTCATCAAAGACTATCTTGAATCTATGTCTATGCAAACACTTTTCGTCGCCATTTTTATTAATCAAGAATCCTCCCCATTATTCCGATTCCGAAAAGAAAATAGCTGTAGATTCTCTTCGAGCTATGCTGCCATCACAAATTTCTCTTAAAGATCCTTTGAAAAACACCCCAATGGCATTGTTTTGGAAGCAAGAATGCAAATTGTTCAATGGTTTATTGAATCGGATTGAGAATGATATTCAAGAAGAAACAATTATTCAATCAATCCTTCAAAACAACATTCCAAAATCATGGGGATCAGTATATGATAAAGTTCATGAGTTCTTTGACTATATTATACACAAGAAAGAGTATTTGGAGAAACACATATCGATGACCATTCCAAAAGAAGTTGATTTGAAATACATTGAGAATATTAGGAACTTTTTTGTTACATACAAGACACAAAGCTGTATCAATTTCGGATTTGATGAATCCTACACCTTTTCATTCTCTTTTGAAGCCAGTGATGGTTTAAGAATTGACTCTGTTTATCTAGTTCAAGGAGAAATAGCTGATTCGAAACTAATTCTCCCCAAAAACGAATCTTTTATCAACAAAATCCCTTCATTATATATGAAACTGACTGCAAAAATCCAAAAAATTGGAAATACATACCACTGCCCACTATACCACACTCTATTCTATACTGATAGCCTCCCTGCTCCCCTATCCGAATTCTATGAAGGAGAATCTGAGAACTATATTATGGATATTCCTCTTTCAACAGATAAAAGTGATAGAATATGGTTGCTAAATGGTACCTATCTAGTTGCGCACGTCCAGAACTTGGACTAAAATGTATATTTTTGTAAATTTAGTTTAATGTCTGCAATATCTGATGCTCTTAATATGATCCACAGATCTTCATTTTTCATTAATCAAATACCTTTTTATCCAATTCATCAATATGTGCTTGTTTTGGTGTTTTCTTTCATTCTCCGCCTTACAAAGCCTGAGAAACGGAGCATCATCATTTCTGCTGTTCTTTCATTCATTTTTTCCTTTTCATACTTGTTTATGTATTATTTAATGAAGAAAAGTTTACTTTTTTATCCATCAATAGTTGAATTATCAGTTATTGGATCAATTGTTTTAATTATCCACGTTATTCCGAAGATTGTGATTGATTTTTTATCCAAAAATATTCTTTTTGTATTTTTAGTACAGTTTCTATCTGTATTTTCTCAATCAAGATTGTTCATTGAAGTGATTGAGCGGGAAAACAATTCAACACTTTCTACCTGTATTTTCGTAGTTATTATTATGATATCTCCAATTGTGATCCAAGGGCTTTTCGTGTTCATTTTCAAATCACCAAGCCATTATGTAGTGTGTCGCACACTTGTTCAAAGGTTTGTTCTCTCTTCTGCATTATATTACATATTGTCTGAACTTAGCACAATGAAACCACTATTCAACGGATTTCATTACATTTTACAGTCGATTTGTCTCCTTTTTGATTTAATCATTCAGATCAGGATTGATAACAAAGTTGTGTACTACCATTATGATATATTCATGGATACATTCTGGAAAGACATATTTGTTTTTTATCCAATGAAAATCGAAAACAATAAAAAGAATTAGCCTATAATAAGTTTTTTTTCGTTATATCTTCCTCTCTGGGGGTCATTGATTCTGCTTCATAACTTGATGAACTCTCGCCCTTTTGAACATCACCAATTCTCTTCATCATCCATAAAAGAATCAAATTAGGGATAACTAATATGATTACGTTCATAAAGCTTACATAATTTGTGTAGAAAGGCCTATAGACACTATAATTCATTGCGACTCCAATATGAAATGATCCAAGATACAAAAACAGCAACGAAATTGCCTGATATAAATTTAAAAATGCTGCAAAGCCCATCAATATGTGCATAACCTTATTCATTCTCTTTGGTATTATCCAATCCATTCCATCAGTGAAAACAAAAGCCTTTGCAGATGTATAAATAAAAAATACAAATAAACAAAACCTTGTTGAACCCAGTATATACCTGGTTAAAAAAACATGAAAAAGAGGATCATTCTTGATCATGTAGCTGATTCCCAGCAATGTTGAAAGAGCATAAGTGACAAGTAATGAATAAATACTAACAAATAACTTGTACATTATGCTAACGAATCTTGCTGATTCATGATTAATGGTTTTAATCAAATCAATAATAGTCCCCGTTACCATTATATATAAAAAGTCGGGTGTTGTCACAAATAATGGAAGAAGTCGATTATTCGAAACTGCTCCATCTGTCCACGTTGGAAAAGAATATGCTATTCCGGTGTACAAAAATGCAAACGTACAAACAGCTAAGAAACGAATATATCTTCGATTCGTGTAAGAAGAAAAAAACTGAGATTCTAATATTGTACTAACCAATAAATACCCTGAGTAAATAGATAAAGAAAATCCAGACAATATCAACACTTTTAAGCCAATTACCGTGTTATCAGGGCATGAGCTTATCATTTCTCTTGCACACCTGTCGGTTCGAGGGTCCACAACTTTCATCTAAATTTTGATACATCCAAAAGTAGTGAGTGAATGGATGTTAGTCGAGGAAGGTATCATTATCCTGAAAATCAGGGAGAAAAAGTCTTCAAAAATGATTACCATCAGCCAAATGATAAAAAAAACATGTCGGCTTTCATTGGGGATAGTTCTCCTGAAACAAAACCAAAATGAGAATATCAATCTCATTCATGATTTGGGTATATTCATAAAATACTATCATCCAATTTAACCCCACCCCACATATTCCGAAGTAGGTTAATCTCTTCAGATCTCATTTTCTTTGACCTTATACAAAAAAATAATCTAATGAATGTGGGTTTTAATCCCTTTCTTACTTATTGTGCTCCTACGTTTTTGAGGAATTCAACAACATTCGATTTACCATTTCTGTTTGCTAATACCAATGGTGTATCCCCATTTTTATTTTTTGCATTTATGTTAGCTTTTTGATTAACTAGATATTCAACAATTCTAAGATGACCATTAATAGCAGATCTATGAAGAGGAGTACAATTAAATATAAAAACTCAACTTCCCAATTGTTTGCATTAATATCAGCTTTTTGATTAACTAAACATTCAACAACACTAAAATGACCATTATTAGCAGCAAAATGAAGAGGGGTGCTATCAAATATAAACACTCAACATCTTTGTTTGTTGAATTTATATCAGATTTTTGATTAACGAGATATTCGACAACTCTAAGATGACCTTTTTCAGCAGCGTAATGAAGAGGAATCTGATTAAATATAAAAACTCAACATCACTATTTTTTGCATTTATATCAGCTTTTTGATTAACTAGATATTCAACAACACTAAGATGACCATTTTGAGCAGCATAATG
>JGI24731J21663_1001638_pt1 | contig 16065 bp, 17 predicted proteins | sample EPASupsiteHSE605_FD_21663 | JGI IMG/M metagenome (IMG submission 21663) | reverse complement strand
CTCGGACGATCCGCAAACCACATCCATGGCACAGGTCGCGCAAATCGAAGGCGGCCCACTTGCCGTCAAAGTCGGGGTCATCATCGGCAGCAGGCCAGGGCGACCAGTCTAGGCAGGCATCGGGGCCGGGGGCCGAAGCCCCCTTGCACTCCACGGCTGGCTGGTCCGTCGCCCCGATTTTGGGGTTTTCAACTTTTGCGACTGCGACAGTTGCGACTTTTGCGACACTTGAGGGGTTCGCAAGGAGGATTCCCGGGCGTTGCGACTGCGACAGTTGCGACACTTGCGACAGAACAGGCGGCGGCGAACCCGGCCCGGTGAATCTGGAAATCAGTTCGCGCAGCATTACCGCCCACCTCCAAGCAGCGCCGGGTTGACCTGAACCAACTTACGCTTGCCGTCCCGCGCCAGCCTGATACGCCCCAGGCGCGACAACACTTCCGCAGCCGCGTCGAAAGCCTTTTCCGTCCGAACCCGGTAGGGACCAAGGCGAGCCACGTCGCGGGTCGGGATGACCTTCACGCCGTTGGTGCGGCAATACCGCTGCAACCATTCATCGAGCTTGGCAGCGGCGTTCAACTCGGGCGGCAAGGCGATCTCCCCGAAAAAGCGCCGGGCTTCGTACAAATGCCATGCCGCGATGGCTGCCGCCCCGACTATGTGGGACTCTCCAATCTGCCCATGGGGGCCGCAATCGAACAGGTGGAAGAGGCAGGCTATCCGGGCGGCATTGTCGGCGGTCTTGGACGCCACGTCCTTTACGTCGGCAAACTCGCCGCCGGCCCGAAGCTCGACCTCGACGGCATCATAGAATGCCACCCATGCCTTCTTGGCCTCGGGCGTGAAGTCGAGCGTAGGAAGGTCCAAGCCGCCCCCGGGGTTGGGGAGAGGCATGGCGTCGAGCATCTGATACAGGCGCGAGTGGAACGCGGCGATTTGGGGGCAATCGTCCGGGGCATCTTGGAATGGTCGGCTCCCCTGTGTGGATTCAGGATGCGCCAAAAGCGCCCGGGCCAGCCAGCCAGAGCCACGGGCCAGGGCGGCGTTCTTGTCCATGAACGTCTGGATCACCTCGGGCTGGACAAAGAGCGAAACCGTCAGGCGAGCGCAATCCACAACCAAGTCGCCGTTGGTCATGCGGTCCACCTCAAGCCGACCGCCGTCCCACAGGACGTTGATAGCGCCGAGGGTACGCATGAGATTGTCCGCGTTCATGGCGTGCGCACCAAAGACGATGCCGCCCTCGGCGGTAACAAGTCCGGCGCTCGGCCAGACCTCAGCCAGTTTGACCCGCAAACGCTCCACCGTTACATCAGAATAGAACAGTCGGGGCACACGAGGGGCTTGCGGCTTGTCCTGTTCCACGCGGCGCATCCGGGTGCGCAAGTCATCGGTCGGCTTGCCGGCTTTGGCGGCGTTCTTGATGGCCTCCTCGATCCCGCGCCGCTCGGCTTCCCAGCAGCGAGCGTCCGCAGCATGTGCTATGAGTAGAGGTGACGCCTCTTCTTGCTTGTTGTCCTGCCACTGGCGGATGGGAGCCACGAAAGCCGTGTCGCAGGTCGTCTTACGCTCGCCGCTTTCTCCCAGGCCAAGGAGGAACAAGGAACACGGCCCGGCGAGTCGAGGCCCCCGGCGCACGTCGGCCATGCCTTGCCCAACAAGAGACAAGACGGAAAGCGCCGACATGGCGGCCAAGGCCGGCGGGCACTGAACATACCCGATCACGGCGGCGACAGCGGCCCGAATCTTTGGCGGCAAGGCGTCGAGCGGGTAAGGCTGCGCTCCTGTGTCCACCGAGAGCGGTTCCGGCTCCTGCCAAGTGTCGCAACTGTCGCAGGTGTCGCTGTCGCAATTTCTCAAAATGGGTCTTTTGGCCGGCTCGGGTGCGGTCCTCGGCTCCCGCTCTCCGGCGGTCATTCCCGACCGTATGGTGGCACGCGCCTCCCCATCGGTCAGGCCGGCGGCGTTGGCGGCGTCGAGCAAGGCGCTTTCCACCTCCCCCTGGTCCAGCACTCCCCCGGCAACCAACTGGCCCAAGGAATAGGCGGCGGCGTTCAGCGTCTCATTGCGCTGCCCTCCTGGGGCAGCAGCCACCTTTGACGCCTCGGCATCCAGCGCGGCCCGGCCGTAGCCCGTCGCGGTCCTGGTCGGGCTACGGCGCTCCACGCGGGGCGCTTGGGCCGGTTTGGCGAGTACAAGCTCAACCAGCCAGGGCGGGGCCTCGGCCAGTTCCGTGCCGTTGCTGGTCCAGGCGTAGCGGTTCCCGGCCGGGTGCAGGGAGGGGGGCAGGAGGACGAAACCACCGGCCCCTCGGGTGTCGAGCTTTAGGCCGATCTTGCCGCTTGTGTTTTTGATCTCCGGGCCGTCTGACAACCACCGAAAGAACCGTTGCTCCCCGCCGCTCCCGGTGCGCTGCGTCACGGTCGCCGGCAACGACCCGTGGGCAACTTCAAGCCGGGCCAGAGTATCGCGTCCGTCCGGTTCGCCGGGAGCCTTGGGCAAGTCCACGTCGAGCACCCAAGCGCCGATGGCCGGGCCGGTCGGGCATCCTATGGCAGCGCCGGGCCACCTCGCCCACCAAAAGCGAATTTTGGATTCATCCGTGGTCGCGGCTTTGAATCCACCGGCTACTCGGGGGTTTTTCGCTTCCCACCGCTTTGCTTCCTTCCGCTTGTCCTCGGGCATGTTGGACAGGCGGGCTTGATACTCGGCCTCGGTTTCGTCGCGCTCCCAACACGGGAAAACGGGCTTGCCGCTCGCCGCATACTTGAGGGCGTGTTCAAGCATGTTGGGGGCGTCAGAGGTCATCTTGCACCCCCAGCTTGCCCGATCCGGGCCATGATCAGGAGCGCCTTGACAATCCCGGCCCGGATGGCAACAAAGGTATTGCTTGCACCTTTTTTCGCGCCCTGGCCGGTTTCGGTTGGGGCTTTTTTTGTGCTCATGGCCGCCCCCTAGTTCCGAGCCTCGGGGTCAACTCTGTGGGCGGCGAGGAAGGCGTCGAGGTCCGCCAGCCGATAGCGCACAGATCGACCGATTTTCAGGAAGGCGGGAGCTTTGTGGGCGGCACGACGGGCTTGCAGGGTCTTGACGGATAGATCGAGGTAAGAGGCGGCCTGCTTCTCATCCACCACAGACTTGGTGGACTGGTCGGTGACGGCCAGGGCTTTGACGGAACGATCCATAGCGATACTCCTTTGATGCCGGGCCAGAGTTTGTGAAGTGGCCCGGGGGTTCGCTATGGGAATAGAGGCGGTTACGGAGGTGGTGAAGCTGTCCCGTTGTCCCGCGTAGGGACTTTGTTGTCCCGCCCGGGAGGCGGCGCAAGCCTGGGATAGCTTGTCCGCGAGGGCCGGCAAAAGGAGAAAAGTTAGGTATAACGGGCTGTCCCGCCACATTCAGCAGAGACGGCGCAACTCAGGAGGAGAGCTATTTTTGCTTCGGATCAGCTTCTTTCAGATCGGGAGGTAAGGCGCGGCGAAAAGCCTCAAAGGCCCGCTTGCGGACTTTGCCGCGCCTCGTTTTCCATTCCCCCGCATGGAAGGCCGTGCATCCTTTCTCGCCAGCTGCCATAAGTTGAGCCGTAAGGACGACGGCGCATTCAACATCCTTGATCCATTCAGAAACGTGGTTGCCCTCAGCTTTGCAACTGGCGCAGTTTGGAGTTGCAGTATCGCTATTCTTCAGCCGTAAATTTTCTTCTTGGAGCTGTTCATGCAAAGATTCTAATTCATAAATTCTTTGTTTTAGAATATCGATCTCCTCGCTAAAGGCCCTTAGTCTTTCGTTAACTCTCCTCTGATTCTCGTATTCTTCTCTTTCTCTTCTTTGATAGTTATACCTACTATGACGCTCCCGCAGTATAGGATCAACCTTTTCGCGTGCATCAATGCCTTCGGCGTGTATATAAATACCTGCCGGCTTATGAATCAATTTCCCATCATTGTCATGCCAGAAACTAATGTCTAGAAAAGCCGTCAGTCTCCCGTCGTCAACCATATTCTTAACAAGTTGCCAAGGAAGATCCCATATATTGCATATATCTTCAATCGAATATCCCGGGGGTCTGTATCGAAACTTGTTTACATAATGGACGCTATCCATGTCTTTCGTTGATACAATATGGTCAACGAACAGGGTGTTAGTTAGCTCTGACTTCCACGCCAATAGATAATCATCGTCTGCCGAGCAAATTTGTCCAAATTTCAAGCCATGTAGTTTATAATCTGGATATTCATCTTCACTCATCAGTTCCCTTCGACTTCTTCCTTGAAATAATCCAGGGCCAGACCGCCAAGGGAAGCGGCTTTTCGCCGGGGTTCATGAGGCCCCGGCTATGCCCTGGAAAGACTGTCTACTTGTAGATGTCGCCGCGAAACCCAGCCTTGAAGATAAAGAGGCGTTCGGGTTCCGAGGCGAACAGAATTCGTACCCCGCCCACTCGAAGCCGAAAGTCATGAGGATGCGGTTGCAATTTTTTGATGTCCAGCCCCTCGAAGTCGCCGGCCAGAAGCCGTGTCACGGCCTCCTTGATTTTCTTTCTTTGCGACTCGGGCAGAGACAGAATGAAGGCGTTGGCCTTTTTGCTGATGATGAGTTCACGCCCCATGGCGGCTACCAATCGGCCATGGCCTTGCCGAGGTCCAAAGCCTCACCTCGGGCAAGCGCGTCGTAGGCCTCGCGGCGCTCCTCTTCGTCTTTGGCGGAAAGGTGGACCTCCCCGTGCAATTCGGCTTGCAGGGCCTCCCACTCGTCAAGGGGAATAACCACGGCAATGCGGTTGCCCTGCTCGTCCGTCTGGTATTGAATGCTCATAAGTTCCCTCCCTTGCCCGCCAAGAGTGCGATCAGCTTGAGCGTTAAGAGACTTTTATCATCCCTCTTTCCCGAGGGGAACAACCTTGCATTCCTTGGTTTCTCCAGGTTTCCCAACCTTTCCAAGGAGATTGCCCGCCACCTCCGACGCCTGTTTGAGGGCGTCGTCGCGGAGATGGGAATAGCGCTTGGTCATGTTCGGGCTTTTGTGGGTCAAGAGCTTTTGCAGGGTCAGCATGTCCACTTGGCCGGACGACGCCAGCGTGGACGCGAAAAGATGCCGCAGCCCATGCAGCGGGCGGAAGTCGGCAGGCAGGCCGGCCCGGGCCTTGATGCGGTTTGACGCAACCTGGATGGTCACGCGCTGCTTGCCGCCCTGGCCGGGAAACACGAAGGGCGAACCTTCCACGCGGGGATGCCCTTCAAGCACGTTCCTGGCCGCGTCATTGAGGGGGATTTTCTGGCTCTTGCCGCCCTTGGGTTCGCGGATATGGATAAAGCCACGGTCGAAGTCCACATCGCGCCATTCGAGCTTAAAAAGCTCCCCTCGCCGCATTCCGGTGAACATTGCCAGCCGCATGAAGTTCGCGGCCTGAATGTTGGGTTCGTCTTCAATGGCCTGGATGAGCCGGGACAGTTCGTCGGCGTCGAGGTCTTCCGTCGTCTCGTTGTCCACCCTCGGCATGGTTATCGTCTGCCGGCGCGGGTCCGGGGAGTCGCACAAGCCCTTTTTGACGCCGAAGCGCACCAGCCGCTTGAACAGGGCCAGGACGTGCTTGACGGTTTGCGGCGACTTGCCTTGCTTGAGCAGCCGGGAGCGCAGGCGGTCCAGGTCCAGGGTCAGGACTTCGGCCGGCTCCTTCTCCCCGAAGGCAGGCTTGAGGTACGTCTCGAAACGGCTTCGGTCGGTCGAAAGCGCGTGATTCTCCGGCTTGTGGGAAGCGTATTCCGACCACAGCTTCGCCAAGGTCCAGCGGCCGGCCTCGGCTGCCTTGGCGGCTTTCTCTTCCTCGCGGCGCGCCTGATTCGACAGCGCCTTTCCTTCAATCCGTTCCGCCCTGATCCGCGCCGCCTTGGCTGGGGTCATCGCGTCTTGGTGCTGGCGACCGGCTTTTTCCTCGATGAGTTTCCCGTCACGGCGGTACATGACGTAGTAGATGCGCTCAATCTTGCCCGAAGCCACCGCTTGGCCTTCGACGTAGTAAACGCCCGGATAGGAAGTCTTGAAGCGTTTCTTTGCCGGCATACCGCTAACCTCCCGCCGAATCCGTACCCAACACTATTCCCAACACGCAAGGCCAAAATACAGATGCCTCGATAGGAGTCAAGGGGAAGCAATGATAAAAATTTATCCAGTAAATTAGGTTATTATAGGAGTTAGTCGAAGGGGATGGGAATTGAGGGAAGATGTATATTGATGGCCTCTCACGCCGCTAACAGGGGTTCAAATCCCCTTGGGGACGCCAAAGAATTCAAGGGTTTACCGCAGAAATGCTGTAAACCCTTTTTTCTTCCCCCACACGCAGAGGCCATTTGCGGGTCCGCCAAGTCGAGGCCCCCCACCGTTTTCTCCTCGTTTTTAAGCGCCAACCGTTTGGGAAAACCCGGCCGCCCCCACCGTCCACTACTCGACACAAACCCACTATTTCCCAGCCAGCCCCAGGCCAGCCCGGAGAACAAACCGGAGAACTCCATATTTTGGGACGGCAGACCGTAGCCCATGCGAACGAAGGGATCGGTCTGGACCAAGTGGTCGGAGTCTCGGCGGGGACAGCCCGTCAACTTTGGGTGGCCTGCCGGCATATCTACGGGTGAACCCCAAACCAAGAAGCACCCCCTTGACCGCTTGTGATTTAAAAGTTACACATTCAGACATGAACGTCGTCCGCCGATACCGCACGAGGATGGCCAGGAAGTTGTCACCGAATGGCTGGACCACCTTCGAGACGTGCGGGCAAAGGCGCGAATCGTCGCCAGGGTGGCCCGGCTCAAGGCTGGGAACCTCGGCGACTGCAAGTCGCTGCGGGACGGCGTTTCGGAACTGCGGATAGACTACGGGCCTGGATATCGCGTCTATTTCGGCGTGGTGGGCTTCCAGGTGATCTTGCTGCTTTGCGGCGGCGACAAGCGGTCCCAGGACGCCGACATAGACAAGGCCGTCGATTATCTGGCCGATTTCAAGAGGAGGGTGAAACCCTGAAAAATCTCGACCGTGCCAGCGTCAGCCACGACGAAGCCCTGGTGCGCGAACTTCGCGCCGATCCGGTCTATGCGGCGGAGTACCTCCAGGCGGCCATGGAAGATACCGAGGAGCCGGCCGTGCTCCTTATCGCCTTGCGCCACGTCTCCGAAGCCTACGGCATGGCCGACGTTGCCAAGGCCGCCGGCATCAAGCGTGAAAGCCTGTATCGCGCGCTGTCGCCCAAGGGGAACCCGACGCTTAAAACCCTGACGGCAGTATTGAAGGCGGTCGGGCTTCGCCTTGCCGTAGCCTCTGGAACCTCCGGGCAGCAATCAGCTTGCGCCTGTTAAGCCTGCTCTCCATGAAATGAATCATCATCGGCCGCGTGGTTTGGAGCTGCCGCGAATACCTACATACGGTGAGCTTTTTCGATCATTCCCAAATCAATTGCGTGCCAAAATTCGCGCAATTTTCTCGCATTTTTGTTCAATCGGTGCCAAAATTCTCTCGCCCTCGTCATCGCCGTCAAACCTAGGCGGCGCGGGCCTTTCCCAACCATTTATTGTTTCTTGGTCAAATTTTCCTTTCATAATTGATGCAAGTCCACGGGCTATCACTTCATGAAAAAGTTCTATGCGACCAGCAATTAGCTCTCTGCTTTCAGTTTTCATGTCCTCAGATAAGCCGACGCGTCTAACAAGCTCTGCGAACATCGAAATATCTTCAGGGATTAATACAGGATTGTGTAGAAGTTCCTCATGACATTCATAGCAGAATATTTCTGACTTCCCTTCAAGCCCCCAAGGGCAGGATGAGAACAATCCATCGTTAAGGTTCCTCGTCGATTTGAAGATCGTCCAAAGAAACGTTCAGCCACATAATGATGCCTAGTTGCGTGGCTACGTCCCTCAACTGTGGGACGTGCATATGTGTTTGCAGCGCGATGAAGCTTGCATCCACAGCTAGCACACTTCTTTGTCATAAAAGTTGCCTCCTTAACTGCTTGCGCTGCCAGTCGATGGAGTGCGTATTGTCTGGCATTTTTTCTGCGACATCTCACGGGAAAGTCTATTGCATGCGCAGGTAGAGTCGCGAAAACTAGGTAATTTCGTATGCTCTATGTTGTTGTTGCAATCCTCAAAGAGGCATTTTATGCCAGCAAGGCTGATCGATGTATATGGAAATTGAACTGCCCCTTTGCGGGAGCGCTCCGAAGACATACTGCCCCTGGCATGCTATCGTCTGGCTAGGATTTGCGACGCCAACGAGTTGTCAATCAAAGGCGTCGCCCCGGACGTCGTGGAGCGTTTTCCGTCTATGACTGGCCGGGAAACATCCGGGAACTGGTCAATGTCCTCGAACGGATGAGCCTCGCCGCTGCCGCCGCGCCCCAGCTCAATCTTGAGCATCTGCCCCTGGAGCTGCGCGTGAGGGCGGCTCGGTTGGCCGTACGCCCCCAGGCGGCCGCACCAGTTGCGGCACAACCTTCGCCTCTCTCCGGAACCAGCCCGGGCGAGCCGTTTTCGACGTTCAAGGAACATCGGCGGGCCGTGGTGGCCGCTGCGGACAAGATCTATCTGCGGCGGCTGATGGAGCGTGCCCAGGGCAGCATCAAACAGGCCTGCGAAATCGCCGACCTGTCGCGAACCCGTCTCTATTACTTGATGCAGGAGCATGGTGTCTCCAAAAAGGAATCATAGGCCCCGATTCTTCATCCCTTCCCGAACATCGTTCATTTCTGCCCGCCATCCGGCCAGGAGGAATGGTCTGTGGGCCTTGCTCGCAGGTTTGTCGAACTCCTGTTTTTGTGCCTGTTGTTCACAATAGCTGAACAGTGTTCACAAAACAAGAAGATTATTTGTGTCCTTGGAATGCGGTTGCGTGGGCCAGCAATTCGAATTGGGAGTCTGCGTAATTTAACCAGTTGAAAAGACACATGCTGATGCTGACGGCACGCATCTTGATAGTTCCTATTGTATTTTTCCGGAGTGCGACAGTTGCGTGTGGAGGGAACCTCGCTGCAATAAATCTCAAGATCAGACTTGCTGGCCTATAAGTACTTATAGTTATTGGATAAAAATAATCTCCTGAACGGTCCCGATTTTTGCAAGGGCAGCTGGAGGGAGTGGGATGGAGAGTGGCAGTGCCCGTCGTTGTTTCCTGAGTGGTCTTTGAATGCGTATTGCCAATGGGTAGTCGGGATAGCTGGGTATAATGAAATCCAGGTTTTCGCGGCTGACTGTGATCAGCGAGGGCATGCGGGCGATAATGTTAATGACAATCGCGAGTGTGTTGTGTCGAATAGGAGTGGACATAATGACGCTGCAATAGCGAAAAATAGATATTTTGTCGGTTATCGGTATTGACGCAGTAATCTGTGCCAAGAACGGTCGTCGCCGTTTGTCAGCTTGTTATGCCGACAAATGGAGAATATGAAAGCCCAGATGGCATTTTGAGTGTGCAGGATGTGTAGTGATATTTTTGTTGCCTGTATGGACAGGTATGNCTGTGAGAATATTTGGTGCATCTGGAGCAATTTCTGGCATTGTTGCGAGAAATAAAATGATGCTGGTCATGGAGCTCGGGTAAGAATATGAGCGAAAAATTGCGGTCATTGGAATCTACGGCTAAGGAAAGCGCCATAGAATCCTTGCAGAAGATGCTGGATAAGATAGGCGTTCCTATGGATATGAAATGGCGATCAGCCATCATGTTTATGCGTTCTATTAGGGAGTATTCTATATGCAGCGATGACCAGAAGCATCGCATCCAGGAATTTGTTATCAAGATGCTCAAGGATAAACGGTTCACGGATGAAGATTTCAATTCCGTGGAGCGTAATATGTTCGACATCATGACAGAATCAAGTAAGCTTGCACTAAATGAAGAATTGCGGGAAATTTCTGGCCTTATCAGGAGCACAAAGGCTATGTTCTTGCAGCAAAAGGGAGAAATGCAGGCTCTTGAGACATCAACTATTGATTTGCTGCAGGGTGAGGGTTCCATAGACCAAGCCGTCAAGTATATCCGGGATGGCTTTCAAGAGATGATCGCCCTGATGGAGGAGAATACTACGAAATTGATCGAGCAGAGCCTGACCGATCCGCTGACGGGGCTCGGCAATCGGCGGGCCCTGGAGGTCTTTTTGGCCGATCTTGACGACAAGGAGCCCCGGGAAAGCCAGGCGCTCAGTGTTCTCATGCTGGACGTGGATCATTTCAAAGTGATCAATGACACGTATGGACATCCGGTCGGGGATCAGGCTTTGAACGCTTTGGGTTTGGTGCTGAGCAGGTTGTGTCGGCAGTTTTCAGGCCCCAACCCCATGGTCGCGGCCTTTCGCTATGGCGGGGAGGAATTCGTCCTGGTGGTCCTGGGTCTCGATCCGGGGCGGGCCCAGGAATTGGCCGAGGAAATACGTTCCATCATAGCGAACCGCATCTTTGAGATTCGCGAGGAAAAAGGCAATGTAGTCAGTTCGGGAGTACGGATAACCGTCAGTGTCGGGGTCGCCAGTCGTCATGCCACGCTTGAAAAGGCCGGTGGCGGGAAGCTTCTGACCATTGCGGACGAATGTCTCTATGCGGCCAAGATGGGTGGGCGCAATCAGGTTGTCTGCGCACTGCCCCCTTTTTAAGAACATCGCAGCGGCGATGTTCAGTAAAAGACAACCTCCAGAGCTCGCAAAAGGCCGCCGCAACGCGGCCTTTTGTGTTTTGGAATGGCCATATTTAATTGATATTATTGATTATTTTTGTTGGCGGCACGGATTGTGGAAAGTATTGACGACTGCTTCGGTCGCCTCCAAACCATCGGGCTGATTACAAATCCGGAAGCGCAACGGAGACTGAAGCGAGCTTCCCGTTTGCCGGGCATCATGGTGGTGAATCTGGCCGGTACGGTCATGGGGTTCGTGGTGGACGCCGTGTCCGAGGTGCTGCGCATCCCGGCCGGCACGGTGGCCCCGCCGCCGCCGGTCATGGAGACCGTGGACGCGGAATACTTAAGCGGCGTGGGCAAGTTGGAGGATCGGCTGCTCATCCTGGTCGATCTGGAAAAAATCATGGGCGCGTCGGAGATGTTCCAGATCAGGGAAACGCGGGAATTGGCGGCATAAGGCGTCTTAGCATCCAAGAACCTCAAGCGGATTTGGGAGAGTTCGATGCAACTTTTTACGAACTTGAAGACCTCGACCAAGATGATCCTTTTTACCCTGCTTCTGGCCTCGTTCACGGCCGGGCTCGGCGGCTATGCATATCTCGGGCTCGCGGAGATCGCCGAGGAAGCCGACTCCATGTATGAGGATGACATGCGAGGGATGGACGCCATAGACGCATTGCAAACAGAAATCGTGGAGAGCGTCGTCGCGGAGAAAAATGTCGTGGCCTGCGCTGATGATGCAAAGATAAAGGAATATTTCGCAGACTACCAGCAACAACGGAAGCAGGCCCAGGACAGCCTTGCCGCGGTCAAGCCATTCTTTCAGTCCGAGAAAGGCAAGCCCATGCTGGAAGAGTTGCAGACGCTGTTTTCACAATGGTTGCAAGTCCACGATCAGGTCGTCGTCTTGGGCAACACCACCGACGCCGAAAGCAGTGCCAAGGCGCTCACGCTCTCGTCCACGATGGCCCGGGAGAAAAAGACGGCGCTCACGAAGCACGTCGAGGCCATGGCCCGTCTGTCGACCGACGCGGCCCATGAATCGGACCAGCAGATTGCGGCCGCGTACAAGCATGTCGTGCGCGTGTCCGTGGGCATCTGCGCCGTCGCGGTGTTCCTGGGCGTCGCCCTGGGGCTGCTCTTCGCCCGCGCCCTCATGCACCAGCTCGGCGACGAGCCTGCCTCCCTGGCCGCCATCGCCAAGCGCATCGCTGGCGGTGACCTGAAGGCCCGTTTCGACGAGACCCGTCCCGGGATCGGCGTCTTCGGCGCGGTCAAGCACATGACCGAAACGCTCAAAAACAAACTGGGCTTCGCCGAGGGCGTGCTGCGTGGCATCACCACTCCTAGCGTGGTGGTTGATGCAAATGAGAAACTGCTGTTCCTGAATCAACAAATAATTGACTACATCGAAAGGAGTGGAAAGCCCGATGACTATGTAGGAACCTCCGCCGCCAAATTTTTCTACAATGACGAGTCGCGACGTACCGTAACGGGCCAAGCCATCGCCCAGAAGCAAGTCCTGGGCAAGAAGAACGTCGCGATCACCTCTATGACCGGGAGAAGTCTGGTTTGTAACATCGATTCATCTCCTATTTATGATCTCGACGGGAAACTTATCGCCGGCATTACGCAACTGACAGACCTCACGGAAGTCGTCGAGCAGCAGCACGCCGCCAAGGCGGCCACCGCCCGGGGCATCCTCCAGGCTGCCGAGCGCATCGAGGGCGTGGTCGAGATCGTCACCTCGGCCTCGGAGGAACTCTCGGCCCAGGTGGAGCAGGCCAGCCGGGGCGCGGAGGAACAGGCCGGCCGGGTGGGCGAGACCGCCACCGCCATGGAAGAGATGAACGCCACCGTGCTGGAAGTGGCGAAGAACGCTTCCAATGCGGCCGAGACGTCCGGCCTGGCCAGGGACAAGGCCGAGGAGGGTGCCGACCTTGCTGGAAAGGTCGATGGTTTTATCAGGCAAGTCCTTCTTGCGGCGCAACAATCACTCGAAGACATGGGAACGCTCGGCAAAAAGGCGGATGGGATCGGAAATGTGCTCAATGTGATCTCGGATATTGCGGACCAGACCAATCTGCTGGCCCTCAACGCGGCCATCGAGGCTGCCAGGGCGGGAGAAGCCGGACGCGGCTTCGCGGTTGTGGCCGACGAAGTCCGTAAATTGGCTGAGAAGACCATGCTGGCGACCAAGGAGGTCGGCGAAGCGATCCAGGGCATCCAATACGCGACAAGAAATAATTACAAAACCGTCGAGCAAGCGGTCGTGGCCATAGGCGAAGTTACGGAGTTGGCAGGTAAGACGAGTGATGTCCTGGGCCAGATTGTATCCTTGGCTGAACAGACAGCCGAAAAGATAAGCTCCATCGCCACGGCATCCGAACAACAATCCTCCACTTCCGAGGAGATCAATCGGGCCATCGAGGACGTGAACCGGATTTCCTCGGAAACCTCCGACGCCATGCGCCAGTCGGCCCAGGCCGTGGTCGAGCTGGCCAATCAAGCCCAGACCCTGCGCGCCCTGGTGCTGGAGATGAAGGCTGACGGCGGCGACCATGCTGCCGGCAGGTCTCTGCCGGGAAGTGCGCCGAGACGGGCTCTGGCTCTCTCGTAGGCACGCCGCCGCGAATGCGCCTCTCCCGAGCGCTTGGCCCCCCTGCTCGCCGGCATGTAGCCGGGGCAGGGGGGGAGAGGCAAGGCGGCGCAATGGATTCGGCGGCCTAAGCTCGAAACGAGGAGTGGAAACTGGCCAATCAGGCCAAGACGCTGCGCGCCCTGGTGCTGGAAATGAAAGCCGGCGGCGGCGATGGGGACGGGCTTGGCGGCAAGTTCCCGGCGGAAAACGCGATGCGTCGATCTGTGTCCTGAAGCAGGGCACAGATCGTTTTCGAGCCCTACAAGCGGAGTTACCGATGCAATGGGATGAACAACTCGCGGGATTTCGGAATGACATCAAGGCGCAGCGTTGGGATCGTGTGGGGCGGTTTCTTCAGGAAATCTTGGAAAGGGTCTCATATGAGGCTATTGAAGCCGTGGAGTATGAATCAGATAATATCGTACTTTCCATGATATCTGTCATGGCTAAAACGGAATTGAGAACAGCAAGTCTAAAAGGGCGGTACTTGTTTTCGGTGCTTGTCAGGAAAGCCTGGACGAGGGTCGACGATGAAACGCGATGGCGACTTCTCTGCTATGCCTCAGCATTTTATGGGATATCGATAACACAAACATATTCGTCTGATGTCTGTCTTGAATACGTTTATGATCTTGCAGACAAGATTGGTTTACTGCGCGATGAAGTCATAAGTGTGATTGTATTTAAGGCAGCTGGCTCCATGCTGTAAGGCTAGTGCGTTTCTGTCGTGCATCGAATGCGGGGATGCGGTGGGGCGTGGCCTGCGGCAGCGAAGCGAACAGTGCGCGATACGACAGGGGAGAGGGGTATGGATTTCAGTAAACTCAAATCGTTTCGCGAGGATCTGGCTGCCAGGCAATGGGATAGGGTCGGGACGTTCTTAACGGAGTTTCTTGGTCAAACCTCTTGGGAGGCGATCGAGAAAGTCGCTCTTGGCGGGGATGTGCCCTTGTATTTGTGGGTTGATGCACTTGTCCATACAGGTATGTACAAGGAATCAATAAGAGGGAAGTGCCTCTTTTTAAGGCTAATTCGTGAATTGTGGAGGAGTGTTGATGATGGACAGCGCTGGGACATGCTGTGCGGAGTAGCCTATTTATACAATAAGAGTCCGGGAGATACCAGTTCGTATAAATCATGTATGGTATTCTTTTATGACTTGGCTAAGATGATTGGGATTGCAAAACAAGAGATAATGCGGGTCATTATGTGGCGCAACGAGTTCAATAGACGGTTTTACGTCCATAGTCCAGTCGTTCAATAGATTGTTGGACGTTTTGTTGATTCATGGGAATTTTATCTAAAAGCATGGACGGAGTTGTCCCGAGCAAGGGAGGCGGGCGCAAATCGCTCTCTTGGCGGCACACGGGAAGACGTTATGACCGGCCTGCTCCCCGCTATGTGCTCTGCTGGTGCTTCGGTCGCTGGATTAAATCGCGTGTCTTTTTTTGTGAACATCCACGAGGTTCAATGTTCATAAAAAGGGATGATTGTTTTGCTCCGCGTAGTACATCAAAGGCTCGTAATGGAATGTTAACCTGCTGAAGAAAGTCGATATCGAGGATTAGGCATGAATCTTGGTTGTGCGTTGGCATGACAGAGACCTGCTTGGTTTCAGAGAGACTTGGTTGTGGACACAAGGTGCTTGCGAGCGGGGTGTGGAGTGCGATCGTGTGCTTGTTTTGTGGGTCAAGAAGATCGGTAGTTCCATTGGAAAGGTGCTGTTTGTTGCTTGTCTGGGGAGGCGTATTCGGTGTGATGTGAATATTTTTTTACTTATTCGGTGAATAAAGATGGTTACAATCAAAGTGTGTCCGCCTGACAAGGCCCCGTTGGTCTGTACGATAGATACAGGGTCTGGGGTATTTAGTACGAACATTTATTCGTCAACTTCATGTCTGGAGAGTGAAGTATGTACTTGTTGCGATATTGGGGGCATGGATACTGATTGTAAATTTATCAAAACTGTCAGTCCAATTGCTGTTTATTTTTCTGACATAATTTCGCATGAAAATATTTCATTATATTATTGCAACGAAGATGGTGTGACATGGTATGTTGATACAGCTGATAATGTTGCCTTTACCTTGTTTGTCTATTCGAGCTTCTATTCATCTTGTGCTTTTTTTGATAAATTTAAATTTTTGCTCAAATATTATCCTCCAAGAATAACTACTGATATCTATATGCATATGGTGCTGACAACAGCGATTGCCAGTCGGCAAGAGAATTTAAAGAATATCAGTACGATTGATGTGCTGGAAAGGATAAGAGACCATAGTAATGAACTGGAAAAACGGTTGTTCAAGCTGTTGCGGATTGTCCGTATATTGCAGAACAAGGACGCAGCAATTAACGCTGTGAATATGGCTTTTGTTATGAATGATGCATCGAGGTTTAGCATAGAACGTCATTATCATGAATTTTCAACGCATATACATAGATTGTATTCTTGATGTGCATGTAAGATATCTTGCACGCTTTTTTCTGATATTCCATGAATCCAATCGATGTTTTTTGTGGCGAAGCAATGTCCCTGGCCCTTGGGAATACACGGCTGAACGCATTGGAACAAATGGTGAATATTCAATTGTAAACGAACCCTTGACTCACGTTCAGTAAGTTGGGGAGGAGGACCATGTCCAGACAACTGACGGCTTGTCTTGGTGCGATTGCGGCGTCTTTGGCCGCAGCCACGGCGGCAGGGTGGCTTGTAGACGTTTCAGGGGCCATGGCCGGCTTGGTCGGCGGCCTGATCCCGGCGGCCG
>JGI24731J21663_1001595_pt1 | contig 16411 bp, 10 predicted proteins | sample EPASupsiteHSE605_FD_21663 | JGI IMG/M metagenome (IMG submission 21663) | reverse complement strand
AATCTCCAAACAACGATCCTAAAAAGGGAAATCTATTGATCTGGATCTGTGTCATTACAGTAGTAATATTCTGTGGATATGTTATATATGATAGCTTTTTCATCAAGAAAGATAACTCATATGATGAAATCTCCAATAAATAAACTATTATTGTATCATCCCTAAATGTTCTATAATGATGATAGATGCATTCACTGAGAAACTAAATAATGAAATTGACACATATTCAAAATAACCAAATGAACAAAACAATTTTGAGATTAGCATTAATGGTCAATGTCCTTACAATTATGATGTTTGGATCCTTTTATGACTAAAAAGAGAAATTTATTAAATTTAATAAATTTAGTCACCTCATTTGTCATGAAAAACGCTCTTATATCTGGCGCTGCGCAACCTGTTCAAAAACTTCGAATTAAAGGTTCTATAGTTGATGGTTTGTGTAGATCAAGTTATCAGGCCTATTTTGAGAATAAACGAGATTCTCCGATTGAAGTCAGTTTTACTTTTGCTCTCCCAGCTGGTGTTTGTCCCACTCACTTTATGGTTAAATATGGTGATAAAAAAGTTACATCTAAAATTTCTTCTTGCGATGATGCTCGAATGGATTATGATGATGCCATTGCTTCTTCGGATTTTGCTGCTATGGCTATTATGAATCAAAATGGTGATTTGTCGATAGATATGGGTCCTCTATCTCCTTCAGAGAAATGCAAAATTTCCATCTTTTATGAAATTGCACTATCACCCATTCCAAATGGATATCTTCTTGTTCTTCCAACATCAATTTCTTCGATCGAGGAAAATTTGCGATCTGGTTTGAATCCTCCTCAACTTCAACTGAAAATGTTGGTGAAAGACTCAAAAGGAATCAAATCATTATCTACACCTTTCACAGAGAACACAAAAGTTGTTATTGAACAAGGTGTTGTAACATGTGATAAGCTTTCTGTTTTTCATCCATTCCATTTAGTTGTTCAGCACCCTGAGCAATTGATTGGACAGTGCTTATATCAAGTTGAAAACAACAAGTCATATGCTAGAATCGTTGCCACAACACCAAGAACAATGAGAGATCACCCTTCTCAATTTACCATTCTTGTTGAGCAAGGCCCACAACTAACAAGTGGGAATTATTCTCTCTTATATAGGGCTCTTGAGTTTTTTGTTTTATCGATTCCACATGGAAGTTTGTTCAATTTAGCACAATATGGATTTAATGATCATAAGATATTCGACAAACCTGTTGAAATGAATGAAGAGAATAGAAAGAACTCTCTTGCTTTTATTAGGAAAATGGGAGGAGATGGAGGAAAGAGTGTTGAGTTTTATAAAGCTCTCGTTGAAGCAACACAAAACATCGATATGAATATGGAATCTATTGTTGTTGTTGTTGGGTCAGGATTGAATGAGTGTCCCGAACTTCCTGAAAATCATCACTATTTCTTCATGGATCCATTTTCAAGGGGAGATTTAAGACTTGCAGCAGCTTTAAGAGGAGCTGCTTATATTCCTGTTCCTGATGAACAATCTGTAATTGCTTCTTTCTTGAGAATCATTAAACTAACATCCACAGAGCCATTTTGTGATGTTTGCGTTCATCTGAATGATGTTATTATACCTATACAGCCTGTATTACCTGGAGCCACCATCTCTGTTCTAGTATCAGCCGACGTTCATCCTGTTAACAAAGCTAGTTTATCATTTGAAAATGCTTTCATCGATTTGCCTGTTAAAGAAGCAGAGTTGCCTGTGATTCATCATTTATGGGCATTTGAAAAGATTAAAGTATCTACTCCTGAAGATGCTAAAAGAATTGCTATTGAAGCACAGATTATGATTCCTGATGTAAGTGCTGTTGCTGTTATTGAAAGAGACCGTGCAATTGAAGGTGATGTTTCTCATGTTGTTGCCAAAATGGGTAAACATGGAATCCAGTTTGAGCATAAAATTGAAAAGCCGCCAACCCCTGACCCACCTGCTCCCGATCCAGTTCCAAATCCAATTCCTCATCCAGTACCTCTTCCACACCCATTTCCTCTTCCACACCCACAGCCAATACCTTTTCCATACCCTCATCCAGTACCTCGACCCCCCAACCCAATTATTCGTCCAGGGCCACCTACTTATATGCCCCATCCAATAATGCGTCCTTTCCAAAGGAGGTCGGTAATCAATGGGGAGATATTAGATGATCCATTACTTATTGGATCCGAAAATACTGTAATTATTGCAGAACAATCACCAAATGATGATGCAACACGATCTGTAAGAGAGCAAGCATCTAGAACAAGATCAAGAAAGAAGGTTTATATTGGGCAAATGGGAGGAATGTCCCAAAAACCGGATATCAAAATTATGGATGATCCTAATTTTGTTGCTACTCCTGTGTATGAAAGAATTGATCTATTAAAGGAACTTCAAAAACTTCAGGAATCGAGGAAGAGAACACAAGCCCCGCCATTATCAAGAAAACCATTTTTCCTTCTTAGAACTCTTCAATTACAAAATCCAAATGGTTCATGGACTGATGAGAAGTCAATAGCTACATCATGCGGTTTCTCAATACCATCTGAGAGTAAGGGATTTCCAAGGGATCAATTCCTCACATGTTTTGTTCTAGCTTGTTTGAGAGCAAAAGCCCAAGACGACGAAGAAAAGTATGAACTAATTGTTGAAAAAGCTTTCACATTCCTCAATAACTCTGATCCTTCACGAGAATGGGAGAGTGTAATCGAAGAAATCAAGTCTGATCTAAAGTAGATTTCATTTTTTTGTTGTATGAGTCAGGTTGATCCTAAACGAGATATATGGGGAGCACTAATAAATGAAAATAAAGATACAAAATCCAATGATGATAAACACTTTCTGTTTGTTGGGGCTCAGAAGTCTGGAAAAACCACAATTCAGAATAAGTTTTTTTCAAGGAGAGAGAACCCTAATTCTACTCTGGCGATCGTATATCAGAATTGCCAAATTAGGAATAATAATAGAGATTTCTCCCTTCATTTTTGGGAAATTGGATCAGGAACGAAATTTGAACCAATAATTGAGTCAATAATCCCAGAAAATTGTATTTCAAGGCTTAATGTGTTTATATGTTTTAATATCAACATATATTCATCAATATATGAAGCAATTGAATGGTTAGGATTATTGAACGCAAGATATAAGAACAAACAACAGAATCTGTTTCTAGTTGGATCATTTTATGATGAATTTGTAACTAAAGATCCATCACTAAGGGCTCAAATAGTGAGGGGAATTCGATCCATTGCCTATCAGAGTCATGCCGGAGTTGTTTTCACGTCGTCAAAAGATGAATCCCTCTCAAATAGGCTTAAAAACATTATCAAATCCATCGGTTCATCAGATGATATGGCAAGAGAAAGAGTGACTGCTCATACAATGCCAATTATTGCATGGCCTGATGAAGATACAGAAGCAAATAGCCCTGAGCTTGTTTCTTCATTCACTAAATTTTTGCAATCAGAGATTAAAAAGGATCCATCTGTGAAATCTAATGAGACAGACATTACAAGTGATCCAGTGTTTGTAGAAAAAGGTATAGATGATATTAGATCTGAGAAAGATAAAGCTTTTGTTGATAAGCTTAGAGTACTGCGATCTAATTTATCATCAGTATAAATTAAGGGACTAAACTTTTAAATTAGGAAATGTATTATTGAGAATCCGATCACTGTTAGCATTCTCATTGAATAATCAGCTGCATTGACTTTTGATGGAATGAAGCACTCTGTTGGGCTTAATGGAATTGATTGTGGGGGTGTTTGTTGATCACATAAATCTGATAAAGAGATGTTTGTTGGTGCCGGTGTGAATGCAGGTATGTCTGCATTACAAGCGGCTGTGTGCAACATTGACAAAGCATAAGAGCGAGTAATGGATCCCTCTGTAAATACAAATGTATTCATAAGGTAACTACCACCAATATCAGTCGAAGCAATGAATTTTCCGCTTCCTCCTGCTGATGAAAAACCAGTTCCACTTAATCGATGAGCAATTGAGCAATATAATAGAATCAAAAATCCATTTGTTGATGAGTGGACATAAAACAATGTTCCTTGATTATTTGAGAATATGCAATCATTGAAAATAACGTTTCCATCTCCATTTGCAAATACTACAACACCTGAACTGGCTGAATTATGGATGAAATTTGTGTTTTGGGTAATTATTTGTGATGATTGACGGGAGAGGAAATTAAAACAATAATTATTCCCATTAATTGAATTGTGTGTTAATGTTGAAAAATTCATTTGGGCGGAATAAGGGCTACTTAAGAATAAACAATGTGAAGATATTCCATGAGATTGTGTCAGGTTCAATGATTGGATTGAAACAAGACTGTTACCCGTTGAAAGCACATAAGAATTGCCAATTGAGTATCCTGGACACTTATTAACAGATAAATGATCAAAACTGATGATACCAGTATTATTTGATGAAAGAATATAACCAAAATTATAGTTTGAAAATGAATGGCATTGATATGCACAAACCATTTTCAGTTTTGCATCACCTAAAGCAACAAAATAAATAATCCCAAAATTACTTGGCGATGAAACATTAATGAATGTACATTTATAAACATAAAGGTTCACTTGAAAATCAAGATTGGATATTGATACGACTCTTCTATTCATATACTGGAAAAGCGAATCAGAAATATACACAAATTCTGGGAAGGAAGGTAAATAGAAACTAGTTCCTGTATAGGGAACAATACTTGGAGGTAGTCCTTCCATACTAGAATAGCTTAACACGACCAACAAAGATACTTGAATCATTAATGATATTATCACCCATTTTTCTCACAAAAATGTGAAGAAGATGGTTTCCAATCAAATTTGATAGTATCTCACAGTTCAATAAAAGGACAATCGGAGTAAACAACGTTATTGCTATAGGTTTAGTAAATCTGAAGGAAGGTTAGGGAGTAATTCCTTCATTCTGGAGTATGCATCATTGATAAAAGGTTTCCCTGAAGATTCTGGCTTTGTTTCAACAATAATTTCGATTTTTGGTAACATTATTCCAGTGATATACTTTTGTTGAGATAAAACACTTAATTCTCTCAGCATTGGGTATGAAACAAATTGATCATGAATGTTACTCATTCTTTGGAGTGTTGAGATATCACATGCTGACATTCTTGATGAAGATGTGTCTGGCCAAATAATGGCTGCTGGGGAACCTTCAATTTTTTCTTTGATTGGATTCTCACATTCAACAGCAAAATCAGACATTCCGTTTGATAATAATTTGTGGAGTGATTCCAATATTGATGATATATCTCCTTCTTTCTTAATTAATACATAATAATTCACAGATCCCCACGAAATGATAGACAAAGACATCGGGATTAATCGATTTTCTGTACTCCATCCATTAATCGATGGATTTGCCCAGATATCTATTGTGTCAAATTTGGATATTTCATGCCCAGGCATTTGCTGTGCTATTGATCCAAATATGGGAAGGAGATTAAGTAATGGATTCTGTATTTCGCTGAGAATAAATTCTGTTTTGGAAAAAATTGCAGATCCTATAACACATGGGGATACTCCTCTTGCAAAGACAAAAAGTTCTGTAGCCAGGCATGTAACAGATTTCGGTGCGGATGAAGAAAATGGATGCGCCGAAAAATCAAAAGGATCATCTGTTCTTGAGGGAAAGACTGTGTTAATGATCAGATAGCTATTGCTATTAAAGAATTGAACTAAAGATAATGCTTCTGTGGTTGAAATCTTTTTGTTTAGAGATTCATTTCGTAATTTAAGAGATGTTATTGCTCGATTAATTGCAGATTTTACAGAATTCTGAGAGAAAAATGTTGGAATCTTAAGTGCAAACACAATAAAATTACCATCACTCAATTCAATAGTCTCAATAGCAATGTGTGATTGACTCCAAGAAAATGAAGAAAGAATGGAATTCAGATTCAGCCTTGAAAAAGTCATAAATGACACAATCCCTCCAATAAACGCCTGTAATAGTCTTGTAGGAACATTATTAGGATATTGATATAGAATGTTATCTAAAATGTGACTGGGATCTTCCTCACCTTGCTCGCCTTGGTTAACTGATCGATACAAAAAAGCCAAAAACAACGGAAACCCTGAGTGATTATCATCTATATTTTTTCCATTCCAATATGTTTCAACGCTAGGCAACCAAAATCGCCTGTGATCCTTTGATGGTTCCGAAGCCGGAAAACAACTTTTTTGCATTATTTACGATTAATTGGGTGAGCAAAATTCAAAAACATATTTATAACTATCTAAGCTGATCAGAGAGGTCTTTCATTGCGTCTTCTCTTTGTTTACGGATTCTGGACAATTTTTCCTGTGTCTGATCCAGTACAGATGATTTTCTCACCTTTTTTGGTGCAGATACCCTCTTTGTTCGACTTGACATTGATCTTGAACTCATCCACTTATTAGACATCTCAAGCTCAATAAGTTCATTTCTGTATCCTTCGCCCTCTTCCTTGATTAATTTGACTCCAGTATTAATAATGTTCTGCAATTCTTCAGCTGTTTCCGAACCAATTTCTGACTTCAAGCTATTCAGTTCTTCAAGGATTCGTCTCCTAAGTTGACTTCCATCATCAGCTAGCCCCGGAAGTGTATCTTCTTCCCATTCTCTCCTTTTTTGTTCAAGAGATTTAAGAGATCTAGATATACTATCATTTTCTATTCCTTGGTTCTTGGCTCGAGCATCTAGCTCAATCTGTTTAAGTTTAATGGATCGCAGTCTTTGTTCGAATTCTCTGGATTTAGCATGTTCTGCATCTCTAATTGAAGCAGAATTTTGTCTCTCTCTTTCGAGCTCTCTTAATATATTCTCAGATGATGTTTTGAGAGTGTTCTTGAGTGTCTCAATCTCTTCATACAACTGTTTCAATTCATACATATGATGATCAGCTGACATCGAGTTTTTTGCCTCAGTGTCTGCAAGAATTGATGTAATGGGTTTTGTTTGCTCGTCGATAACAGTACCAACTTTTCTAGGTATGCTCAAAGACTGGGTATCAGATAATTGGATAGGAGCTTCAATAATTGACGAGAGTTCGGATGTTAGTCTCTCAGTATATTCATCTACTTCAAAAGATGTATTAAGAGAAGAATTATGGCGGAGAAGAGTTGAGAACTCTCCATAGAACATTCTCTTAAAGTTGGAAAATGATCTATCGAGGGATGACGAAAAGGAGTTTTCAATTGGATGATGAAGATATTGGGGCTGTGGGGAAGGAGATAAAACAGGAGCTGATTGAGGTGCTGGTTGGGGTGGAGGGATTTGCTGTGGGATAATAGGCTGTGGGGTTATAGGGAGAGCAATATTGATAGGTAAATCGGGTACCTTATCTGGGAGTTTTGATGAAAAGCCAATGTTATTAGGAATTGCTTGGTTCAATGATTCAAGATTTGGACCATTGTTATTGAAAAAGGGCTGGGATAACGGAGATCTTTCAAGATTTTTAAAAGGAATTTGATTGTTAAGAGGCATATTTTCGAAAAGATTAGTATCTTGTTGATCTTCATCATTATTTTCACTTATTGGGGGAATTATTTCAGGTTTTTTCGATAGCAAAGACCCTGTTATTAATCTTTTGTTTGAAACTGTCCTTTCAAGCTCGATGGGAGCTGGTTTTTCTTCAGTTTTTTCAATATTATCGTTAAAAGGGATATCATTGTTAAAAACACCAGAATCTCCCATTGGAACAGCATCAAAACCAGTAATAGGAACAAAATTTCGTTTGAAATCAGTTTGCGGGGAAGAAAAATCATCATCATCAAAGTTTCTTGAGCCAATTGGAATATGATTGGACATTAGAGCTGATCTGCGATTAGGCTTCTGAAAATCACCTGTTCCATTAAAGCGGCCCAATGGTGGTTCATCAGTTAATGGAATTCTCTCAAAATTATTGTTTTCCGCATTCTCATTATTTGATTCGAAAAATCCATCGGATAAATCAAAATTACCATTAAAATCACCCAAATCAAAATTGTCTGGATCCTCTATCATGGAATTATGAGCCATTTTTAGGTAAAATCCGTTTAAAAATAATTATTTACATATCGTCTATAAAAAAGTGGGATACTGTTGCCCTTATTTCGGGTGAGTATGAGGTAGTGAGCTTTGCGATGAGGGGTAAAATATACACAATATGACCTCTATTCTCGTTTTCCGAAAAAACACGATAATCGGTCATTATTGAAGATAATGAAGAGAGAATAATCATGAGTCCATCATATCGTGATTTGGGTAAAACAGATTTCATTGCTTTCTCTTCATCAATAATTCTTTTAACATTTGATTCAATTGATTGAAAGAAATGCTTTTTGAATTTAAGTGAGAACTCGAGGATATTTTCGGAAATACCTTTGAAACAATACTCCTTCAAATATGCTATTAATACTGAAGGAACTAAATATGTCTGAGACAAAACTATTTGATATGATTTTTCGGAAATAAGATGTAAGCCAGATGTGAGAATAATAGATATCGAAGAGCGCAAAGATGGTATCTTTCGAGAAATATCTACAAGCAAAAAGACTAATGTATCATCAATCAGAATAGTATTATCATATTTCAATGATAAAATGGTAGATAGGCATTTGAAACAGTCATTCTGAGAAATACAAGGTTTTAGAATTGGCAAGGTATTTGTTAAAGATTTGGCTCTTGTTTGTTCGTTAAGGAGTCTTTCGTACACTATTGAGAGTGTTTCGTATGATTTGGAAGAAAGAGGAGGAAAATTAAGAGTAATGAGATCTGAAAGCAAAACAGAAAGTGATAGAGATTTTTCTGGTTGAATGAGAGGTAACTGAGATATCATATTTAATGCCACATGAGTAGCAACATTCAAATAAGGCCTATCAATTTTATAAGTGGCAAATGTTTTTAAAATTCTCATCCAAATCTCGAATTCATCCATCGTAATAATATTAATAACGTTTGGCAAAACATCGCTCATTACTGATGCTGATGCTTGAAAAGAGCTATCTTGCGAAGTATCTCTAAAATAATTAACAATCTTTTCTAGAGAAAAAGTTGAACCCCTTACAATATCTTGATTTCCAAAAGAAAACAATGTAACCATACATTTAACCGAATCATTAGTTATTCTTTCTTCAAACATATTAAAGCATATGTTTTCGATAATTGGGATAACATGAGATATAATCATTTCCGTTTCACCAAAGAATTTTAAGCATTGGATACCATTTTGTAGGGATATTTGCGTAACTTCTGGGTGTATCATATTATTCTTATCTTGAGACTCTTTTTGAATTGCAGAAAACAGTGGTCGCATAATTTTTTCAATTATATACGTAGTTATATCTTCGGTGAAATGCTGATGAAAAGTAGAGATCAATGAAAAAAATGTACTCAATGATGATATACTCACATTTGGTCTGGAATCAAAAAAGCAGGACTGTAATGAACGGATCAATGATTTCCAAGCATATATATGATCTTGAGACTCAACAGGAACAAGACGAGATCCAATATCCCAAAATAAACCTATGGATCCTAGGGAAGTATTAATATCATTTGCTTGGCATACATATGATGAAAGTGTTGACAAACACAAATCAATAGAGCCTATCCCAACAAGCTCCAAACAATCATTGCAAATAAATGAAAGCACACGGAAGCCATTTTGAATGTTTTCAGTAAACGGTGATGCCCATACAGATTTAAGCATTGTTAGTAATTTGGGCCAGCCTTCCTTAATATTATGAGATGTTCCATCAGCTAGCATAGAAAATAAAGATATAAAAGATGTGACTGCGACTTCATGGAATGTTGAGTTACCTGTTTGAAGAAGGTAATCAAAAACCATTTCTCTTGTAGTTGATGGCATTGAATCATTATTGATAATCTCTTTTGCTAAACTGTAAAGAATATTAACAGACTGTGTTCTCAATTCACTTGACTCAGAGAGTATCAAAACTTTAATATGGCCAAAAAGGGCTTTTTCAATTAGGATCGATCGATGAGAATTAATAACAAACAGAAAACATAAACTTCGTATTGCCCAAAGGTTTGGAAATGACCCTTTATTATTGTTTAGGATTCGACTATCTTCGATGGAAATGGATATAATTGTATTAAATAAAAGAAGAAAGTTTTCATCATTAAGAGATGAAGAAAAACTAAATATCTCTTCTGGATCCATTAAAGACATTGCCTGGTGATCAGATGATGATCTTTTTGCTGAAGCAGAATAGTAGGATTGCGATATCGTCTTAAAGATCAGCCCCCAAAAAGGAGATAATAAAATTCTGAGTTGTTTTGTAAGAGCGACAATGGTAGATAATGATAAAATTGCTTTGTTTCCAAGAGGAAATGAACTAGATGATGGTATGGATATTCCACAAAGGGTTGAAAACAATCTGTTGGGTGGATCGGAAAGCCCAAAACGAACAGCTGATCTAATCGATCTTCTAGCTGCCTTAAGAGAAAAAGCTATTGACTGCGAATCATCTAATGTTTGAATAACCCTTTGCCAAACTGTTTCGAAATATGAGAATAAACTAATAAAACTATCTTTATCTTTTTCTCCGAATATAATTTCTAAAAATAAGAGGCGAATTGAAGAAACAATATAGGATGTAGAAGATGAATCCTTATGATTATACATTTGCAGATTATTGGAAATATTTGCCCTAGGTATTATAGAATCTCCTAAAACACCTCGAAAATTGGAAAGAAAATAATTTGATGCTAACTTCGATATAAAAACTCGATTTTCTATGCCTATGTATTTGTTATATGATGCAGGATCACATACCATAAAAATTGAATATGCATTTAATAGTCTTGGATATGATGATGCTTTCTCAAGAGATTTCATAAATAATTTGGTAACTCTGCTTTGATTTGACGAAAACAAATAAATAAGAATGTGTGGTAGAAGCGCTGAAAACTTCTCTAATTCCTTTTGGGAATCAATCAATTCAAATATTAGTCCAATAATTTCTTTTGAATTCTCATTAAAAGAAAGAAATATCTCAAAGTGCTTATTAAAAAAGTATATGAGATGATCAAACGCATATTCTATATTTCTAATTAGTTTTACAAAAACAATTGGATCCTTTCCTGTAGCAAATAGAAGAAAATCACTAATCAAGATATTCATAAATCTGATAGACCAGATTTCTGAGCTTACATTAAATACTGGTTTGCTCCTTTCTAATTGTTCGTACTCTGAATCGCTATTTGTTTCACTTGATAACCCTAATGCTTCATCATTTGTTTTAATTGAGTTATGGTTAATACTAATAATATGATCAACAAAAATATCGATTATTTGATATGATGCAGCTGTAGAAACATGGCTAACTGTCTGAGATTGGTGATTTGATAATAAAAAAATCCATCTCATCGACACAAATCTCATATCTAGTCCTTGATTTGGAGATAAAAACGCAGCTATGGATATTTGGATGATTTTTAGCAAAATATTGTCGTTTGATTTAGGGATCATACCATCAATAATGGAAAAAATGCTTGTATTTGCGTTTCCATCAATACTACCAGTTTCAATAAGAATACGAAGAATACTTAATAAAACCACAATCTCATTTAAGTATTTTTTCTCTTTAGATATTTCTGAGAACACCGAAATAAAAGGATGATCATCATCAATAATCAAAGTTGAGTTTTTGCATGTTCTGAGTTCATAAATCGCTCTCTCTATATTCCTCTTAATATTACTCGATAAAGATGAAGAAACAATCATTCTAAGGTCATTTTCGATCCTTTCACTAATACTCATTTATCAAAAAACTACCACTTTTAATGTTTATTCGATTAACCTGTTAACTGGCATTCTAGGAGAGAGTGCGCCTTCCTTTGTTGGGTATCCTAATCTTGCAAGAATTTGAATCGTTTTTCCTGGTGTTGTGAACTGGGAATGAATGTTTTGGTACTCATTACTCATTTCAGAGTATTCTTCAAGAGGCTGGCTGACTGGTTGGAGAGCAATCCCGAACTTATGAGCATTCAAAATGATTCTGCTATATAGTTCTCCTGCTTTAACTTGAGATAACCTGGAATTGTCATTAGAATCAATGATAATATAATGTGGAGTATTCGATACAATTGCATCAATCGAACCCTTAAAAGACTTAGCTGAGGCGTCTTCATTCATCGCAAATGGTAACAATGTTAGAAAGCCTTGCATTAAGAAATTCATAAACCCTGTTGTGCCAGAACCTTCAAAAACAAGACCATTTCCATACTTATTCTTCTGCCACTCATTTAATCTGAAGTAATGAAGAACTTCCGTTTGTACTCTTTTCACATCAGCTTCTATGTACCCGGCCCTCTTCACTATTGAATGAAGTGTGTTCATATCTGCATCATTATTGACAATTGTAAGGTTTAAAGTGGGCTCATTGTTTAATGTGTTCAAATGAGCTATTTCATTTGCCTTAATTTTTTCGGCCTTATAATTGCTTCTGGTTGTGTCTGCTTTAAACATATATTGGTGCAAATCGTTTGTGACAGCAGCTTTGGTACTTATTGTGAATCTAGCAATGGGATGTGCTTTAATACTCTCGATTGTTCCGTTTTGATCATATTCGCCACTAGGAAAATATTGAATATTTAAGTTAATACCTTGAATATCTGCTGCCACCTTCAAATACTCAATCAAGGTTCCTGCGCTGATGGTTATTTGTCTGGAATATGGATCACATTGTGGTGTCAGACGATCATGATTAAGATACATATCAAAAATGTTTTCATTATTAGCATTAAAAATGAATCTCCATGATTGTGTATTATGAGAATTAGATGCAAGTATACCACGAGAAATCAATTTTGATCTTTTATCAGTGAAATCATTTATATAATCCAGTTCAAAAGCATCTAAATACTTTTTTCTATTAAATATTCTGCCATCTGCCATTAAAAGTGCAAATATAAATCCACCAAACACACAACCAGTTATTATCAATGTTTTCTTACCAAAACACTTGCACTTCTTATCTGGTGCTTCATCAGAGTTCGATATCATGCGAAATGATTCTGCCATAACGGTGAAAAATGAAATGAATAAATACACATCAAATTATCGATATCTTTCACAATTGTGATTTATTCTTTCAATTTTGAATGTTTTTTTCAAAATATTGATCATTTGAGTGATGTATTTATATAGGGAATATTGCATCTTTTTCTTATTGTTCCATATATGGTCATAAACAGGTTGATTGGGTGCCGATTGCCGTGGATAAAAATAGGCATGAAGATTTGAAATGCAGAAAGTAATAATTGAAATACATGACGAAATATGAGGGTTAATAAAACTCGAATTCGTCTGAGTTTAATTCCGAAAGCACTTAATAATTGAGGGTAGACTAGCATTTGTTGAGAATGTTGAATAAAATATAAAAAAAATGAGTTGATTTGATTGAAATATTGGGGTAAAATAGAAATGAACAATCTGATTAAATAGAATAAGAGTCTAAAAGATTCTGAATCAAATGATTCCAAATCAACTTAGTATATTGAACATTAGATTAACACTCCAATATATTTCTTATTCTCAGCAGAAAGCAATTTCGTACTTTTATACTCTTTAATCGTTGATAAAACAGAAAATCTTTCATTATAATACATATTCAAATATGATTTCAAATCATTTTAGGAAACTTCAAGCCTTTTGAGAGAACTTCGACTAACTTTGGGTATTAGATTAGAAAAAGAAAGGGGAAAGGAGGGATGGAGATGAAGAACTGATTATAAACAATGATTTGATGAATTATAAATCGATTTTTGATCTATTAGTCGTTTTTATTGGAGATTTGCTCATCTTCCATCAATTGATCAATATCATTACATTCTCAAAGAAGACATGACTTTCATCCGGGTTTTAGGGAAAGGAGGCTGTGAACCTGGAAGAGATTTTGTTGGGAATGGTCAAATTCGCAAGAATAGGCACCAAATTTCTGGATACTATTTAAAAATTCGAGATAAAGCGAAGAAAAAGGAATCCAAATCTAATGAAGATAATTCAAGTCAAATCAGATCATGATCATATCACCAATATCCAGTGAACATGAGGACATTTTCTACTTGATCTCCGTATTTTTACTCTCAAATAATATCTTCACCAGACGATATGATTTCTGTATGCGATGAGTACTCTGAAGAAACCTTCTATCTGTTCTTGGAATGCGTGCAAGATTAAATTAAGTCACTTCATCCTGATAGTGAAATAAGACATGTCATTTATATATTTGATGGATCAGAAGATTTCATTTGAGGATTTTCTTTTTGGAGAGGGACAAAAAAATATAATAAATGATATTGAGTTTTGTGTCGGTCGAATTATCCAATTACCAAAGATTCGGCCACATCAACTTGAAAAAGCAGTGAGATCATCTATTGAGTATTGCCAGATCGCTGATTTCAGGCAAAAACTATTAGAAAAAACTATCGAATGCCCAGTTTTGATATATCAATTATACAAGAGAGGTATTTTTTTGTTTGAGGAAATTGAACCTTTTTTGAGAAATAAGGATTCTTTGATGTTGTGTTATTATTTTCGGAAAGAGATCAAAAATTTTGAGAGTTTTATTAAAAGTAAGTCCCAGCCCTATGGTATTGAGGTATCTTTCTTAGAGAATGAAAATTATATGGATCAATTGATCGAATATGGTTATCTGCAATCAAGTATTGAGTACTGTCTCAAGTATGATGTGATTGATGATTTAGCTGTTTTTGATATTTTAAATCAAGCAGCTAAATGGAGTCCATTTGAGTGGAGTAATAAGCCAAAATATCTTGATCTTCTATCTTTTTCTGGATTTTTTGGCTCAATCAAATGCTTTAAACATATGTTGATGAAAGGATTTGAGATCAATGAAAATGTGTTATCAATGGTTGTTTGTGGTGGTTCTTTTGATCTCTTCCATATATGTCAAGGCCAACAATCAGTAACGCCAAATCTCGTTTGTAAAGCATCTGAGTTTTTCCATCTACCTTTGTTAGTATTCATGACCGAAAACGGAGCTAATATAAATTCCAAATCTACAAGTGTTGAGTTTTTATATTTAGTGATACTCCTCTTCATTATGCTGCTATTAATGGTCATCTTAGTGTTGTTGAATATCTAGTTAATCGAAAAGCTGATATAAAGGCTAAAACTAATAGTGTTGAGTTTTAATATTTAAAAAGACTCCTCTTCAATATGCTGCTCAATATGGTCATCTTAGTGTTGTTGAATATCTAGTTAATCAAAAAGCTGATATAAATGCAAAAGATAATGGTGGTCGGACTCCTCTTCAGTATGCTGCTCAAAAAGGTCATCTTAGTGTTGTTGAATATCTAGTTAATCAAAAAGCTGATATAAATGCTTACTCAAGTGGATTTATATCAGGAAATCCTCTTGATTTAGCTGCTAGAAATGGTCATCTTAGTGTTGTTGAGTATCTAGTTAATCAAAAAGCTGATACAAATGCAAAAGATAATAGTGTTGAGTTTTTTTATTTCACCGGACTCCTCTTCATTATGCTGCTCAAAATGGTCATCTTAGTGTTGTTGAATATCTAGTTAATCAAAAAGCTGATATAAATGCAAAAACTACAAGTGTTGAGTTTTTAGATTTAATTGGACTCCTCTTCATTATGCTGCTAGAAATGGTCATCTTAGTGTTGTTGAATATCTAGTTAATCAAAAAGCTGATACAAATGCAAAAAATACATATGTTGAGTTTTTATATTTAATAATACTCCTCTTCATTATGCTGCTGATAATGGTCATCTTAGTGTTGTTGAATATCTAGTTAATCAAAAAGCTGATACAAATGCAAAAAATAAAGATGGGAAAACGCCATTGGTATTGGCAAGTGAAATTGATCGTTATGATTCAGAAGATAAAAAGAAAATGAAATTGAATATTGTTGAATTCCTCATGAGTAAAGGAGGAAAATAAATCAGAAGAGGATCAAAAACCACATTCATTAGATTTTTTGGAATATGTGATCAAGCACTGGTTTTGAAGGGAACATTGATGGAGAAAATAAGAGATTTCATCAGGGAAAGCTATATTTGATGAATATGTGAAGGGCTTAAGTTAGAGGAGAAGCTTAAACAGATCTGACTTCAAAGTAAATTCGTTTCTTTCTTTGGCTTTCATATTTTGAAGTAATTGGTCATCTTTGGATTGTATCAATAAGTTTTTCTCCTCTAACATAGATTCTTTTTCCGTGTGTTTATTATTATGTTCTCCAATTCAAACTTTAGCTGAGATATTCTCTGATTTCAATTCTTGTATAGTAATATCTTGATTTTCAACTCTTAAGGATTCAAATTCTCTTTGGAATGATGATAGAACTTGATTAGTGTTATCATATATATCATCT
>JGI24731J21663_1001592_pt1 | contig 16477 bp, 18 predicted proteins | sample EPASupsiteHSE605_FD_21663 | JGI IMG/M metagenome (IMG submission 21663) | reverse complement strand
CGATGTTCGAAGTTCGAGATTCGTGGTTCGAAAAGGACCTATGAGCTCAGCTTTGAAGTATAGAGGAATATAATGGTGTTCGAACTTCGAACATCGAATATCGAACCTCGCATTAGGCCCCGTGGTGTAGTGGTTAACATGCCTGCCTGTCACGCAGGAGATCGTCGGTTCAAGTCCGATCGGGGTCGCCACCTTTTATAAATTTGCCTCGGTAGCTCAGTCGTAAAGCAGAGGACTCTCGTGTCGTCGGTTCGATTCCGGTCATCGGCACCATATCTAACAACATAGAAAACTTTGAAGTTCATGATTAACGGATTTCGAGGTTATTATTTTTTATATGAGGGTATAGACAACCTATGAAACTACATAAGTATATGTGAAGAGGAAACTACCAAATCAATTGACAAGATGAGCAACCAAATTGCCTATTATCAAGATGACTGTGAATGTCAACGAATTGAGCCACTAGTGAGATGAACTCCCGGCTCACATAATGGAATCTGCGCTCACAAAAACTTTCTGAATGGGGCTGTGCTGAAACTTTAGTTTCAGTACGGTCCCTTTTCGCATTCTCATATTGCCATGGGTATTATGATATTTAGTTGGTCTCAGCCAATTCTGCCAGGCGCACCATCAGTCGATTAAGGTTGTGTACAGGAGAAGAGGGGAAGATAAGCAAGGAGTTTCATTAAAACGGAAAAAGATATACGACGTTCACTGGTATATGCATATAAGTATTTTTTGGAGTTATTTATTGACAGCAAGGTGATTAATACTCGGCGGAACAACTTGCGTGTTGTCATTTATTGTCGTTCCGCGTAGGTTCCAGGAACCTTTGCGGAACGACAAGTTCCGCCGAATACAAATCAAGCTGTCGGCCAACAAAGTCAGCTTTCTCTACAATAATATAGCTAAAGAATTCGAAGAGCATCAGCCCCTTGTTTTCAAAAGGGTCGCTCCCCTGCAAAAACTATCCAGTTAGATTAGAGGATATTAAGGAAGTATATCGAATTTAATTAAAGTGCTATAAGGTAAGTGGTTAGAGGTGAGTTTACGGAAGTATATGCAAACTTTGAATCCCCTTTGAAACATAATGTAATTGGATTGAGGTGAAGGTATGGAGACTAGGTTCAAGGAGTTCATAAATCAATATCCGTTTTTTTGTGACCTTTTAGAAATCCTTGACTCAGCTGTATACTTTTGTGATATTAATGGCCATCTGCTTTATATCAATAAAGTGGCAGAGCGATTGGATGGGTATACCAACAAAGAACTTTACGGCCGCACTGTAGGGGAGTCCTATGGTTTAGATGAGAGAACCAGCCCGATGTTAATGGCATTGACTACAGAAAAACCTGTGGTGGATAAAGCTTTTCGCTATATTGTCAATGGTCGGGAGGTTTATCAGATTTGTAATGCTCGTCCTGTATTTTTTGAAGGGAAAAAAGTGGGGGCCTATACCATCCAAAAAGATGTGACTCAGTTAATGGAGGTTATAGAACAAAATATCAGTCTTCAAAAAAAAATTAATTTGCCCAATGAGGATGATCCCGAGGAATCTCGCCAAGATATTGTTGGCCTAGATCGTCTCATCGGAGAGCATCCTCTTTTCAAGGAATGCAAGGATATGGCAATAAGGGCGGCAAAAAGCGACTCTCCAGTTCTTCTCACCGGAGAAACGGGTAGCGGCAAAGAACTCTTTGCCAGCTGTATCCATCGAAACAGTAACAGGAAAGATGGCCCATTTCTGGCAATAAATTGTGCAGCTATTCCGGAAACCTTGCTGGAGAGCATTCTTTTTGGTACTTCTAAGGGTATTTATACCGGGGCAGTGGAACGGAAAGGCCTTTTTGAAGAGGCTGAAGGAGGTACATTGTTTTTAGACGAAATCAATTCCATGCCTCTCTTTTCCCAGTCAAAGCTGCTTCGGGCTTTGGAGGAAAAAGAAATTCAACATCTTGGGAGTAAAGAGCGAATCAAGATCAATGCCCGTATTATCAGCAGCAGCAACGTTTTCCCACAGGATGCAATCAGTAAAAAGCAGATTCGGGAAGACCTTTTTTATCGTTTGACCGTAGTGAATATTATGATCCCTAACTTGGCTAGCCGCAAAAGTGATATTCTTTTACTAACTAATCATTTTATCAAGTTGTACAATGAGAGCTTCCAAAAACATATCGTTGGCCTCGATGAGGGCGTTTTACGTTTCTTTTTGGATTTTTCTTGGCCCGGTAATGTCCGACAGTTGAAGCATTGTTTGGAAGCAGCAATGAACCTAGTTACCGATGAAGATCTTAAAATCAGAATAAAGCATTTACCTGCTTATTTACTTTCCGGAAATAATGTTACCACTGGTGGTTACCTCCAAAAAATGTCGATTGAAAATAATAAACATCTTAAATATCCTGAGCCGGAAAGGACCGGCGTATTTTCAACAATTTTTCAGAAAGAAAAAGAAGAGATTATCCAGGCTTTGATAGAGAATAAAGGGAATGTTTCCAAAACTGCCAAACAATTAGGGATGCATCGTCAGTCTCTTATTTATAGGATTAAAAAATATAATATAACATAGATAGCAACTACAAATTGCATGACAAACAAGCCTACCTCTTTGGTAGGCTTGTTTTTTTTACAGAAAAATATAAACAATTTTATACAATAATATTAAAATATAAACTATTTTAGTCAAATGTTTAATCTTAAGTGCGAAATTATTGCATAATTCATAAATTTATTGCTGGCATGAATATTGCGTATATTTAACGGCAGTAGTCATTAAAATTTAAGGGGGTTGCACTCATGCAAAGGTATCAGATTTTGTCACAAAATGAAATTGAACAAATTCATGAGACAAGCTTACGGATCATGGAAGAGGTGGGGGTGATTTTTAGTTATGCCCCGGCTCGGGAAATCCTGTCCAAAGGAGGGGCCAAGGTTGATGGACAAAGAGTTTATTTTCCAAAAGGTATGGTGGAAAGAGAAATAAAAAAAGCTCCCTCTTCCTTTACTCTTTACGCCAGGAATCCCGAAAAGAATGTCTTGATTAACACTCAGAAAACAGCTTTTGTAGGTCCTTATGGTTCACCCTTTGTCATGGATATGGACAACGGCCGCCGTTTAGCGAAGTTGAATGATTTTATTAACATCAGCAAGCTCGAACACAAAATGGATAATATTGACATCATGAGCCATATTCCATGTGAGCCTCAAGACGTGGATGCAGCGGTTCGTAGTCTGGAGATGGTTTATCAGACACTGAAATACAGTGACAAACCTTTGATGGCCACTGTTTTAGGTTATGAGATGACAAAAAGGAACATTGAAATGGCTGCAATCGTTTTTGGCGGCCTAGAAGTAATCAAAGAAAAACCTGTTGTAGTAGGCATTCCGTGTACATTAACGCCTCTTAGTTATGATGACAAAATGGCAGGGGCTATTATTGCCTATGCCCAATATCGGCAGCCGCAGTTAGTGAACTCACTCTGTATTGCCGGTGCAACGACTCCTGTCACCATCGCCGGTACTGTAGCCCTCCAGAATGCAGAAGTTCTTGCAGGTATCGTTCTGGCCCAGTTGGTCAGTGAAGGAACTCCTGTTATCTATTCCGCATCCTCTTCCAATGCCGAAATGCGCAACGGTTCTCTCGCCATTGGCACTCCGGAAGATGCGATATTTTCCCTTATCAATGGTCAGTTAGCCAAATTCTATAACCTTCCTTGCCGGATCAGCGGAGCTCTTTCCGACAGCAAATGTGCAGATGCACAGGCGGCTTACGAATCTATGCTTACATTGAGTATGGCCCAAATGGCCGGCGGCAATTTCATTCTTCACAGTGCCGGTATCATCGACACCTATAACACTGTTTCACTGGAAAAAATGATGTTTGACGATGAAATTATTGGTATGATTCGTCGTATTGGTCAGGGCGTTGTCGTCAATGAAGACACCTTAGCGTTCGATGTCACCAAGGCGGTCGGTCCTCAGGGCCAATTCCTGACCGAGGTGCATACCTTTACCCATTTCCGCAAAGAGTTTTACTCACCAATCCTGAGCGATCGCAATAATCCCGATCAGTGGGAAGCGGATGGTGCTCTTACTGCAGAAAAGAGAGCCAGTGCCCGATGGAAAAAACTGCTTGATGAATACGTGGAACCTGTTTTGGACAAAGATGTTGATGCCGCATTAAGAAAATATAAAGAACAATAGGATCCAATAAACTAGATAGCTTGGACAGAGAAATGTTTTTACCTTGCTTCACACCACGAGATGTTGCATGAGAAGTTATTTGATACTGGCTAAGAACCGAAAAATGCTTATAAATGTAGTCGGTAATTGTGTGTTCTTGCTTAAAAAATTGCAGAACAGAGGGTGCAAAAATATGAAAGATAAAACTGATAATAAAGCCAAAATTGACCATATGTTGTTTTGGCCCCCACTGCTGGTAATTGTATTGATTTGTGCCTTTATAGTTTTAAATCCAAAAGCCGGTAATGATGCTGTAAACAACCTGTTTGCAGTGGTAACCGGGAAGCTTGGATGGACCTATGAGATCTTTGTACTGGCTAACATTGGGCTAATCCTTTACTTCATTTTCGGCAAATATGCCAACAAGAGATTTGGGGATGAAAAGCCGGAATTCAGTACCTTGACCTGGCTGGGAATGCTCTTCACGGCAGGTACCACTGGCACAATCTTTTTTTGGGGCAGCATTGAATTTTATTATTTTCTGTCCGGACCACCTTTTGGGCTTAAGCCCTTTTCTCCCGAAGCCTGGGATTGGTCCTTGGCTTATAGTCTCTTTAACTGGGGAATTGGCGGATATGGACTTTATGTAGCGATTGGGGTTGTTTTTGGCTATTTCTTCTTTGTTAAGAAGAAAGAGGTTTTTCGTCCAAGTACTGCCTGCGAAACTTTCTTGGGTAAACATGCTGGTGGAGCTGTTGGTAAGGTGATTGATATCTTCTATATGATTGGAGTTATAGCAGGGGTAAGTACCTCTATTGGCTTAGGAACTCCAATCATCAGTGAACTACTTACCAAGATGGTCGGCATTCAACATACCCTGGGCTTGGATGCAGCTATTATCATTATCTGGACGCTCATTTTCACGGTATCAGTTTATTCAGGTCTGGAAAAGGGTATTGCTTTTCTCAGTAATGTACGGGTTTATTTGGGGTATGGTTTGTTAATTTTTATTATTCTTGTTGGTCCGACAACGTTTATGTTAAACAATTTTTTTGATGCTTTAGGCATTTCTCTGAATAATTTTATGCGGATGAGTCTGTATACGGATGCTCACCTGCAGACCGGCTTCCCCCAAGGTTGGACAATTTTCTTCTATGCCTGGTTTATGTCCTTTGCCCTCAGTACAGGCATTTATCTGGCACGCATATCCAAAGGACGCACAGTTCGCGAATTTGCCTTGGGTGCTACATTTTCCGGGGTATTAAGCGCCTATCTCTATTTTGCTGTTCTAGGCAACTACAGTATTCATGTCTTTAATGACAAGGTTATAGACGTAACAAAAATCTTTAACGATTTTGGAGCCCAAAGGGCTGTAGTTGAAATCTGGAATACGCTACCATTAAGTATGATTATCCTGCCAATTTTCATGATTCTGATTTTTATCTCCACAGCTAACGTCATTAATAGTGTGGCATATACCTTGGCGATGGTTTCGTCAAAAGAACTAAAGAGTGGAGAAGAGCCAGGTAAATTGAGTAGGATAGTCTGGGCAGTTATTCTTGGATGTCTAAGTCTTACATTAATGTTTTTGGGTGGTCTTAAACCACTTCAGACATCTGCTACCGTCGGATCTTTTCCTACAATGATCATTATGGGTCTAATATTCTATGGATTTCTGAAGGAACCCAAAGAGTGGGATTAAATGATTCTTTAGTCCTGGGATGAAAATCTGAGGGAATGATCAGAAGATGTCGGTGATTTGAAGAATAAAAGGGACATTTTAATATTAACAGAAATAAGGAGGAAATAATAATGAGCGATTTCACTAAGTTAGCAGATGCTGTCTTCCGAGGAGACTTTGGCAGTTCAGGGCAAATTACAAAAGAACTTATCGATAATGGTACGGAACCTTTAGCAATCATCAACCAAGGATTAATCGCAGGTATGGATATCGTTGCACCTAAGTTTAAAGCCGGGGAAATGTACGTGCCGGAAGTAATGATGGCTGCCAGAGCCATGTCTGTTGGAATGGAATTAGTTAAACCTTTGATTAATGATGTTGATATTCCTTCTAAAGGAACTGTAATAATTGGAACTGTGGCAGGGGATCTCCACGACATCGGAAAAAACTTAGTAGCAATGATCTTAGAAAGCGGCGGCTTCAAGGTAATAGATTTAGGCGTTGATGTCTCGGTAGAAAGATTTGTTGAGGCGGCAAAGCAATATAATCCACAAGTAATTGGAATGTCTGCTCTTTTAACGACAACAATGATGGCAATGAAGGATACTATTGATGCCCTAACGGAAGCAGGTTTACGCAAGAACTTAAGAATTATTGTGGGTGGAGCTCCTTTATCCAAAGATTTTGCCAGCCAAATTGGTGCCGACGGTTATGCATCAGATGCTATGGCCGCCAAGGAACTATGCGAGAAACTTGCGGTTTAACCTATACAAATACGGTTCAGGTAGTAATAGAACTACCTGAACCCTTTTCTTAAAATTGGAGCCTAAAAAATATTTAGAAAGAGGGTTAACAGATGTTAATCATAGGAGAACTTATAAATACAAGCAGAAAAGCCATTAAAGAAGCCGTAGAAAAGAAGGATGCAAATTATATTAAACAAGTGGCCAGAGAACAGTTGGAAGCTGGAGCTAATTATATTGATGTCAACTGTGGAACGATGGTTCATAATGAGGTTGAGATCATGGAATGGCTGGTTAATACCGTGCAGGAAGCGGTTGAGGCGCCGCTCAGTATTGATAGCCCAGATCCCAAAGCCATTGAGGCTGGTTTAAAACTTATTAAATATGCCCAACCCATGATTAATTCCATTTCTGATGAGAAGGAACGTTTTAATAGCGTTTTACCATTAGTCGTTAAATACAATGCTAAAATTGTAGCTTTATGTATGGATGATACTGGAATGCCGAATACTGGCGAGGATCGTGTACGTGTTGCCAAAAGCCTTTATCAAAAACTTACTGAAGCTGGAGTTCCGGAAGACAATATCTACTTTGACCCGTTGGTTAAGCCGATTAGTGCGGTAGAAAAAGCGGGTGTTGAAGTATTAGAGTCCATAAAGTACATTAAAACATTATACCCTAATGTGCATTTTACCTGTGGCCTCAGTAACGTTTCCTATGGACTACCTAATCGCAAGGTATTGAACAGGCTATTCGTTGTACAGACCATGACAATGGGAATGGATGGTTATATACTTAACCCAAATGATAAAGAGATGATGGGAGTAATTTATGCTTCACAGGCATTATTGGGCCAAGATTCCTATTGTATGAATTATTTAACTGCTCATCGTAAAGGCTTATACGAAGTTTAATAAGTAAGGTCTTAAGCAAATTCATTTGCGGCGGAAAGGGAACGTGTGGCAAGTGTAAAGCCGAAAAAGTTGAGGAACAGCTAAAGAGGCAAACACTTGCCGATATCACTTATTTGGCATGTAAACGGAAATTATTGGTTAAATAATGAAGACACTTCTATGATTATAAAGCAGAATCTAAAAGCAGAATTTTTTTTAGATAAGATTTTTAAACCTTGTACCGAAAGACCATTAAATCTTTCAGTACAAGTTAACTTTCCGATTATAGCTATAGGCGCACCGGTTAAGGATTATTTACCTAGTGTTGCTGATAAATTACATTGCGAGTTGATTATTCCTGAACATGCCGAAGTTGCAAATGCTGTTGGGGCTGCTTCAGGTAAACTAATAGAGACTATAGATGCAATTATTCGACCCATCGCCGAAGGGGGCTTTATCTTACATAGTCCTTGGGAGCGTAAAGTATTTGAAGACTTGACGGAAGCAAAAAAATATGCCCAACAACAATTCGAATAAGTATCCATACGTTCTGCTGAGAAGGCAAGTAATGTTTCTTATGAAGTGACGGTGAATTTTGACGATGAGTATTTAAAAACTAAAACAAGTTATTCAAATGATTTATACCTAGGTACGAAAGTGCAGGCATCTATTTTAGGACGTCCAAACTGGTATGTCGGTTAGGCGGAGGAGGTACTTAAGATGGAACCAGTTGTCTTAGATAATATTTTATTCCGTGTAAATTTGCAAAGTCTTCAGAATGAGCTGCACGTTAAAAATTCTTATATCAACGAGTTTAAAGGATTAGTCGAACAGGCTTCCGCCATCGCTAGACCCAAGGCTGTATATAAAGAGGTTGTTTTGGAATCGATTGGAGACAGTTATGTGATGATTGATGGGGTTAAGTTAAATAGTCGTGTTGTCAGTGTTAATTTGAATGGGGTAAGTGAATTCTTCCCGGCTATTGTCACATGTGGTAAGGAACTTGAGAAATGGGCCAATTCGTTTGATGATATGTTATTAAACTTTTGGGCCAACGCCTTGAGTGAAAAGGCCATGCGTTTAGCAAAAGAGGCATTAGATGTTCATTTGAAAGAGAAATATAAAATAGACTCAATAGCCCAGATGAATCCGGGTTCCGTTGTAGATTGGAGTATTCTTGAACAACGTAATTTGTTTGCAATTATCGGTAATGTCAAAGAACTAATTGGTGCTGAGCTGACAAGTAGTTCTTTAATATTACCCATGAAGTCAATCTCCGGTATTTGGTTTCCCAACGGTAAATATGAGAATTGTATGTTATGTTCAAAGAAATGTCCCAACAGAAAAGCCGTATATGATCCGGAAATGTATGATAGCATCTACAATAATTTTTGAAATAAGAAAGGAGTTGACTAGAGATGGTAATATCTAAGACTTCTGTTGAGGTTTCTTCCTGCGCCCTATGAAAAGTGTAAGCAAAGTAGATAAACCGATTCTATGGAGTTCACTGATAATTTCAGCAGCATTTGTAGTTGCTACACTGGTGACTCCATCTGGTGTTTCAAAAGTTTTTAATGAGATCTTCTCTTTTTTTACCAAGAATCTTGGTTGGGCCTATATGTTATCTGCGGCAGTGTTTGTTACTTTTTGTATTGGTTTGGCAGTAAGCAAATACGGCAATATCAAGCTCGGTAAAGACGATGAAGAACCTGAGCATAGTCGTGGAAGCTGGTTTGCCATGCTGTTTGCTGCAGGCATGGGTATAGGCCTAGTGTTCTGGGGCGTGGCCGAGCCGATTATGCATTTTAACTATTCTCCTTTCGCCGACAGCAAGACCCCAGAGGCTGCCAGTATTGCGATGCGTACGGTACTTTTCCACTGGGGACTTCATCCCTGGGCTATGTATGCCGTGGTTGCTCTGGCCCTGGCTTACTTTCAATTCTGCAAAGGTCTTCCTGGCCTAATAAGCTCCACTCTCTACCCATTAATTGGGGAAAAAGGTATCAGAGGCCCTATTGGCAAAATCATTGATGCAATTGCTGTTATCGTAACTTTATTTGGAGTTGCAACTTCCCTTGGACTAGGTGCCCAACAGCTTACCTCAGGAATGAATTTTGAATACGGTCTTCCTAACACTACCACTGTAGCGGTTGTGTTAATCGCGATCATCACAGTTTTATTTATCATTTCAGCTGTTACCGGAATTGATAAGGGCATTAAATTTCTTAGCAATACCAATATGGTTATTGCCTTCCTGCTCATGCTTTTTCTCTTAATCGTGGGCCCTACAAGATATATCCTGAATATTTTTTCCGAATCGATTGGTGATTATCTGCAAAACATTGTTTCCTTGAGCTTCTTTATGGATACTCAGGGAACAGTTGCAAAACATACAGGTTATGACTGGATTGGCTCATGGACAGTTTTTTACTGGGCCTGGTGGATTACCTGGGCTCCCTTTGTAGGAAGCTTTATTGCCCGGATTTCTAAAGGTAGAACCATTCGTGAATTCATGGTAGGTATACTTGTTGCGCCCACCTTGTTAAGTGCAATATGGTTTAGCATCGTAGGCGGCAGCGCTCTTAACATCGAGCTGTTTAGCAGTGGAGGAATTGGTGCCGCCGTTGATAAGGATGTTCCCAGTGGTATTTTCGCAATGTTAAGTCATTTTCCCTTAAGTAGCCTGATGGTAGTGCTTACGATGATTTTACTGGCAATATTTTTCATCACTTCTGCTGACTCCGCGACCTTCGTTGTGGGTATGTTTACTTCTGGTGGAGAACTTAACCCGGATAACCGGCTAAAAATTGTTTGGGGTGTTGTGGAAGGATCTTTAGCTGCTATACTCCTCGTAGCCGGTGGACTTTCCGCAGTTCAAACAGTTTCATTTATGTTTAGTTTTCCTTTCATGATAATTATGATCCTAATGGTTGTAAGCTTGGTTAAAGCCATGGGCAAGGGCAAGAAGAATACAAATTGCGACCTAAAGCAAAGCCACGAAAGCAATGTAGAGGGTGTTCGGAATGAATAAACCCAAGTTAGAAAAAGATATTCGCTGCCCACTGGAATATGGCTTAGACATTTTCGGCGGAAAATGGAAATCACGGATTATCTGTGTTCTGGCAAAGAAAGAGGTTCTGCGTTACAGCTCTCTGCGCAAGGAAATGACAAATATCACGGACGCGGTTTTGGCAACGACTTTGAAAGAGTTAATTGCAGACGGAATCGTTCAAAGACAGCAATTTGATGAAATTCCGCCGAGAGTGGAATATTGCCTGTCGGATAAGGGAAGATCCGTTGTACCCATCTTGCAAAGCATTTGCAGATGGTCGGGGGCATACCACAGGGAGAACAGCGAGTATATCCTTTCCCAATGTCAAAAATGCGATTACAAATGCGAAAACTCAAGTGATTGAATTGGTCTATCGTAGCGCCGGTACTATTTATTAGCATTATCAAACCTCCTTTCAGATATAATAAAAAGCACCCAAAAATTGAGTGCTTGTATGCTATAATTTATTTGCCGAGCAGGAAAAGGCTTGCCACAAAGTATGAAGAAAGATGCACCGCTTGCTGCCAAACTATCGCTGATACATTCCAGGAACTGCTGGAAGCCCTCATCGAACTGGCCAGACTTGATCTGTCGGTGAAGGAAAAATGCAGTGAAGACGCGAGCCGGCTTGCTGAATATATGGTCGAAAGGCTTAAAGAGTGGCCGCCTGTTCCCACGACGAATATGACGACGGTTGAAACGTACGCCCCCCATGAAAGGTGGTAAATCCGAGACACGGAGATTCAGAGTCTCGCTAATTCGATAATAAAGATAGAGTTTAAGTTCATCGGGAGTAGCTTTCGGGGCAGGCCAATTAAGATGTTTCTCATGCAGCCTTAAATGACAAAGGTAATGCCTTTGGGGCTGAGGAGAAAGCCCCCGGGGTTCCATTTCCATCTTAATCTTAATCTTCTTAGGAGGATTAGCGAACATGAACAATCTTATATATCTCGTATTCTGCTTAACCCTTGTGGTAATATTGTTACCGCTTCACGGTTAAGCCAGAATAACGGAGAGAAGATGTTAATTTATGAACTTCTCTAAAAAGAGGTAATGATATTTTAAAAAATGGAATGATAAAGCAAAATGCTTCAAAAGTATATGGCGAAGGGCATTTAATGCCAACTACTGATGGGTATGTATATCATTACTGATGATTTAGCACTAGCGGTTTATTATGGCGACAGTACAGCGTCGGGTGAGAATGATAGGGGAATAATAATTTTCTGTATTATTGTAGATGCAGCTATTCTGGAAGCAGATAAAGACGAAATAAATTACACTTTGGTTTATTTAAATTTAGGTCAAGAAATAAATGATATTAATAAACCCAACTTTGGAAGAGTCACTAAAACATACTCAATGTGCTAGGATAGGTCGAGATATTGATTTTAATAGATTTGTAGTAAAATATGCAAAAGTTCTATCTTCAAATCCAGTTGATAGTAATAAGCAAAGAAAGATCACAGAAAAATTTATTTCAGTATTAAAGCAAGATGGCAAGTATTCCAATAAATGTAAAGAGGATTTCATTAGCATACTTAAATGGGTAGAGTTATAGACTTGCCGATTTATGCTACGCAATAGACTGCAAATGCGAAGTTAAATGAGTTTACCTAACCTAAAAAGGTATCTATACAGTCGGTAAAAAAATTCCTTCCTATTATGTAGGGCAATATTTAAGCAGGTCACTAGGCCTGCTTTTCTATTTTGGAGGTGATTATAATGTTTGAAAAATTGAAGTCTCGTAAACTGTGGGCCTTCGTTGGTGTCGCGATCTTGGTTTTGTTAAATACCATTTTTAAGTTGGGAATGCCAACTGAGGATGTGCTTTATCTTGTTATCGTTGCCGCCTCATATATTCTTGGACAGGGTTACGTCGATGCCAAACAACAACCCGTTAAGGAATTTCCGATTGAAGATGTTAGTACTTCCTTGACTAATATTATTCAAACTGAATTGTCTAAAAGTGGCCTTGTGAAGAACCTTCCGATGGACTCTATACTTGATATAGTCCAGACGCTAATGAAGCAGGAACTCAGTAAATCGAGTATATCGTTAAATGTGTCGGAAGCGGAAAAGGTGGTGACGACCTCTACTGGACAAGTCGTCCAACAAGAATAAGCCTGGGGTAATAGTAACAAACATGATCTTCATCTATAACTAATCAGCCTTCCTACATTAAGCTAGGAGGGCTGAAACATTCAGAAAAGCTTCAGTAAACATTCAGGTAAACTTCAGTACAGTTTCAGATTGATATTGCATAGGATCATAGAAGAGGGAGAGACTATCGTCGTTCGTATTGAGAAGATATTTGCCCGGAGTGAGGATAAATCCAGTGGTTGTCGCGAGCTGATATTTGGTTGCCGCGGAGTGATTAATGGTTTTATGAGAAACTTCGAGTTGAAATATCGAGTCGCAGAATGCAAGTGGTTTCTGTATCGAATGTGATAGTCGCACATAACATTTCTAAACGATATTTGAACACAAAAAAATACCTTGATAGGTATTTATCGTTAGTACGTAGACTTCAAAGAGTTTATATAAGAGCACGTAATGATCTTCCTAACACCAATATAGATAGTTGATTACCTAGCTAGGATCTTTCGACCATAATTAAGCAGGTTACCACCTATATTAATGAGTCGTTCGACCTTACAAGATATCTACCCAGCTATAAACAAACCTCTCGGCTGTTTATAACCAAATTCTTACACATGCATATACCTTGCGGCATATGGTTGCGTAAGAAACTCAACACCCGGCAAAACCTTAGCTCGACCCTTTAAGATAAGTTGGAACCCTAAAACAATCGAAAAAGACTGCCATAAAGCTTTTCCCCACCCTAAAAGATCTTCCCTCCGACTATATACAAGCGTTTTAACACCTGCATATAATCTTTGGCCGACCCATATACACCCGAGAGCATATATAAATCTTGGCTCAACCATTACGTACCCTTATGATCATAGTATGGTCTTTCGCTCCTTAGATTATGCTGGCAATTATTGAGACCGATTTTGCATAATTTCGACTCAAGATATGGAGGTGAGTCCTCCTAGGACGGACAAAGACTCTTAAACGTTCAATATTGACGGTTTAAACAGCGCAGATAATTGAAGCAATAACGAGTATTCGTCAGATGATAGTTTCTATCAAAATATTTGATTGAGAATGATTCTGAGGTGTCAATAAAATTCCTTATTCAGGTAAATCAAACCACGTTCCGGTTTCGAACATGTCTACAGCTATCCATCCTATAGCCTCAGTTATAGACCCCGCCACAGTCATGTTTGCTATATTCCCTACACCTGGAACATATTTAATAACTTGATTGACTGCTTCAGGACCGATAACTGTAGCTATAGCTGCTTTTATTATGGCTATTGCTTTAGCACGATCCAATCGTTTTCCATATACTTTTGCTAATCGCATTACCATATCAATTTGCATAGTACCAATAACGAAACGATCTCCAGGAATTTGTGCTGATACAAGACCAACGATACCCGCTTCAGTCGCTACACTATGAATAATTACTTGTGCCATCGTATCTTCTTCTGAACAGAAAATGGTCAAAAAACGATCAATTAAGGCTATATAAATCACTCTCTTTCAAAATATATTTATAAACATAAAATAGATATTCTTCAAAAAAATACAATTTCCTCTAGGTTATCTGCCAATATTTTACGTAAAAGTTGGCGGGAAACCCTACTTATCGGACAGAAGGGTGAGCTTAACACAAGATCCTCTTAATTATCCTCCATGGCCTTGACTAACGCGTCAATTGCTTTCTTTTAAAAGAAACAAAGTATTACTAAATACTTACACACACTTAGGTTTGAAATCGATTCTATATTATTGCACAAAGCACAATCTATTTGAATTTAATCAAGTTCGCCGCTCGCTTTAGTTGCTCGTCTAGCACCTTAGCATAAATTCTCGTTGTTCTGGGGTCAGAATGCCCGAGGGCATCCTGAACAATGGCCAAGTTGTCTGTTTCACGGAGGAGCAAAGTAGCAAATGTAGAACGCATCTTATGAACACTGAAACCCTCAGTGTTATGTCCAAGGGTTTTAAGGATGGTCATGTATTTGGCTATAAGATTTTGTACTGCTCTCTTACTAATTCGGTTTCCTTGGATAGATTGAAAAAGAGCATCAACGTCTTTGTGGACATAACGGGGTCGTTCATTCAATAAATAATCATTCAGTGCTTTAGATACTTCATCGTTAAAATAAATAAGGGTTTCTTTATTCCCTTTACGTATAATCTCAAAATAGCCCTTGTTAAGGTTTATCTTGCTGATACAACGATGAGAGTGGAATTTCCTCTTGACCTGAGCTCTTTTGCCGACATTAACAATGATTTGCCTAAATCGTTCTTTGCCAAAGGTGAGGAAGGATTAGCGGAAGCTGATAAGCTCAGGGAAGGCTGCCTGTTCAATGCAATGATTATTGAAGAAAAGGGATTTTCTTTTGTCCAAAGCATTAACTTAGCATCATAGAAAGGGGGGGCATGAACATGCTCCCTTCCATTTCGGAAGTAGCAATTCAGCACGGGCTTCAAATGAACGACCGCACATCCAAAAGCGTAAAGGACTTACGCTTTAAATGCCCGTTCTGCCAGGCCGACGATAAGAGAACAGATAAATATTATCTTTCTCTGAACACGAATGACAACGTGTTCCCTTGTTGGTCTTGTCACGAACACGGGGGAGTTTTAAGCTCATAGCTTTGTTGGAGCATTCTTCGATCGAAGAAGTGAAGAGGAATCTGTGGGGAGAAACAAAGGCCCCACGCAAGCCCCTTCATCCAGCCGAACGCCTTACCCCTGCACAACTTAAAGCCATGGTTAGCTGAAAAAGGTTATGTGGTTACAGCTGTTGACATTTCCGCAGAAATGATGGAGCGGGCCAAGAAAAAGATTTCTGAATTGGATTTACAAGTAAAATGGTGTCGAGATGACATTGCGAAAATAATGATAACACAGGCGAATATAATAGTATCTTTTCAGAATATTCAGAATATAATAAATTAGTTAAAAATATATAAGGGGGAAGCTACTTTGGATATTGATATGAATGGATTAGGATCTCAGTATATTAAAAGAAGCTTCGAGTCTCTTACTGATGATTTAGAATTCTTATTTGAACGATTAAACGTGGCGGTCTGTGTAGCTGCAGTGTTGATTGACGGACCTGATACTGCTATTTCCAGAGATCTCCTGCGGAAAACCTGTGACTCATTGCCCATTCGTTACTCCGAGTATTTGCTTCCTCAAAATACCGGGTTGGAAAGGATAGTTGCATTAATTGAGTCGCTAAATCTGGAAAAAGATATTCATGGGCTGATCATCGAAGTGCCATCCTCTCTCAAGCCCAAGTTAAATCTATTGTATGACTATATAAGTCCACAAAAAAATATTCGATTGAAGGATGAAGATTACCATAAAATAGGAAAGTTTGGCCATGATCCGCAGGAAAAGTATATTTTAAGTATTCTCACGATGCTCGAAAAAGCCTTTGATACTGCTGTCCGTCAAGCATAGTAAGTGGTCCATGCGGAGGCACCTCAATGGAATTGCGGGCGGCACATCCAGGATTAGTGCATATCCTTAAATCCGAAGGTTTTGAGACCCTGCCGGGATCGAAACAGACTTGCTTTGCAAGCGGATCTTTTGCAGCCGGAGGCTTGAGTATCTGAAATTTCCTCGCAGATACCGGGGATCATAATTTGCTTGGCGACCATCCTGCCAGGTTTGAGCCCTTTTTAGTGTTGGCACGAACCTTGCTTTGTTAAGAATTTATAATTGTTTGGGGGTAAAGGAATGAACGATTTCCTAGAGCTGCTGGAAGCGGAGAGCGGTCAGCCCATCAGCCGCTGTTATCAGTGCAAGAAGTGCAGCGGCGGCTGTCCGG
>JGI24731J21663_1001565_pt1 | contig 16663 bp, 16 predicted proteins | sample EPASupsiteHSE605_FD_21663 | JGI IMG/M metagenome (IMG submission 21663) | reverse complement strand
AATGGATCCCGAATAATCAAGTATTGATGGTTTCTTTTAAGATCAATGCTGTATTGTAATATTGATTCTATATGTACTGAGATTGGATTATGCAGAATTCTTTTCATCAAATAATGAATATTAATGTTTAATCCAATGTTATATTATTTGGGAGAAAACAGTTAATTTTTTATTGATATTCTTATTATCATTACAGCATTATGGTCCTTTATCATTATTTCTTCATCATCTTCTGATATTTAATAAAGCCAACAAATTTGAATTGGAAAAAGTTTTGTTTCATTAATCATACATTGTTTTTGGAGAAATCCTGATTGATGATAACCTCATTTCTAATCAAAAAAGGCTTATCACAAATGATACAACTTTATTAAGCATGATTCACAAAGAAACAGGAAGATCTCTCTTGTGTTTCTTGGACAGTTTATCATAATAATGGCAAAGTTGCCTATCACTGTTGAACACACCACAGGCAAAAAAACGATCAGTGGGTATACAAATTTGCTAGATTTTCAAGACAAGATTAGGGATGCCTATAATAAGAAGTCTTCAAAGGTAGAGATTTATTGGAACAGCAAAAAGATTACCAATTTATCAGATGTTTTACCAAATAAGACGTATACCTTAAATTTTATTGATAGCTCTATGTTTTTTGCCGATATTACTGTCCAAAACATCGAAAACTACCTTCATAATGAGAATATTGTTTTTTTTTCCGATAAATATAGTTCTGCAGATTTGATAATCCTTGAAGAATATATAGGAACTATAAATAGTAATAAGGATTATGTTTTTATCTCAGGAAATAAGTATTCTGGAAAGACTTCAGTTTTAAAAGCGATATACCTCAAATATTTTGATCCAAAGTCGTTTCCTCTGGTTATTAACTGGGCAAATTATGCAGAATCCGACTTAGAAAGAACAAAATTGGGCCAATTTATTATTAAGCATTATTTAAAGAGCTTGGAATTCATTGAAGCAAAAAATCCTGATATTGCAAACATTTTATCAAAAATTTTACACGAAAAGCCTATCGATTCGTTGGATTTGCTTCCGATGAAAGCAATCATTGAAATTAAGGTATATAGTGATTCGAAAAAGAAAATAGAATCAATTTTAAAGGAGCGCAAAGATTATTTTTTGCAAGTTTTGGAAATTTTGAACCAAATATCGATGATGCTGGGCTTTAAAAAGTTGCAATGTGTTTTCGATAATCTTATTCCACCATTGTATTCTTATTTTCTTAAGCCACTCCCATTTCCAGTATTCGCAGTTGTTGAGAACCATTATGTCATCTCAAATAAGAACGCTTTTTATATTCGAACAGAAAGCATATCCAATGTTCATGATAATAGGATTATTAAGTGCAAAAACCCGAATTTAACCTTAAAAATCTCCGATTTCATGGGTTGTCCCCGTTATAATTATGAGTTTATTGAAATATGGAACCAAATAGCCGAGCATGGAGGCAAAGAGTATTATATAACCAGTTCAATGTTATTATCCAGATTACGTTTATTAACTGAATGTGTTGGTATTGAATTTTTATCAACAAAAGTGGCATCATTGCGTTTATTTAGCTGAGTTATTTTTCTCAAATCGAGATGATTTTTGTTTATTTCAAAGAAATATTGACAGTAAAATTTTTTTCTAACAATAATTTATGATAATTTTTATTCTTTTGATGGGAAGTTATTTTGTAAACTATTATTAAAAATCTCAGCAGATAAAGAATTATTGAGGGTTCCTACTCAAAAGGGATTTTAATATTTCAATGATATCACATGATATGTTTTCTACATTTAAGACCATTGGCCAAGGTTCATTTGGGTCTGTTTATTCAGCGATGATGGATTCTGTTAGTAGTTTTGTGGCGATAAAACAAATTGATAAACTTATTTTGGAAGATGATTCTAATAGGAAGCATTTTTTAGAAGAGCTTTCAATACTGAAAAAAGTTGATCACCCTTTCATTGCACACTACTATGGACACTATGAGAGTTGTAAGTCAGTTTTTATTATAATGGAGCTTGGTACCAAGGGTAATCTGTTACAAATGATCAACACACACGGAATGATACCAATAAATCAGGCAAGGATGATATTCTCACAACTCGCATCCGCGCTGTACTACCTACACAAATGTGTTGGGGTAGTACATAGAGACATTAAGCTGGAGAATGTGATTTTTGATGAAAATGAGAATGCACGGCTTGTTGATTTTGGGCTTAGCTCCAATGTTGAGAGCGTTAACTCACATATGAAAACAAAATGCGGGTCATATCCATATGCTGCTCCTGAGTTGATATTGGGGAAACCATATACATCAGCAATAGATGTTTGGAGTCTTGGAGTATGCTTATATGCTTCAGTAATAGGTGCACTCCCATATTATCATTCAAATACGAATAATCTCTTGAAAATGATTCTAGAAACCGAGCCACAATATCCAGAATATATACCTCCAGATCTTGTTCATTTATTGAAAAATATGCTCCAAAAATCTCCAGAAGACCGAATTTCAATTCAAGAGGTTTGTGCTCATCCTTTTTTTAAGTTAACTCCAATCAAAGTCTACTTGAAAGAAGGCATCTTCAATGTTTCTGCGAACAGAAGCTCATTTATTGACAACGATATTACCAATTTAATCAAGAGTAAAGGTATTGATGTGGAAACAATTACTCAAGAAGGTAGTATTGCTTATTCATTATACAGAATCCTAAGAAAAATCAAAGTCCTAGATGCAATAAATCGAATCAATGACATATCTCCAAAGAACCCTATTCTTAAAAGACAGTCAGCTCCGGATATCATAAGAAGAAATCAATTTTTTTGTGTTATTGATCCACAAAGCTCTTCTTCTGGAAATGACTTTGATAAGAACAGCCAAGAAGGGACCAAAAAACACATTCCTTTATCAATGTTGAAAAAAGGCCCAATGCAATTACTGTTTAAACCCTATTCATGTTCAAAAAGAAGGCCTAAGATGTTGTTTGCTATGTAAAAAGTTTGTTAGATTTTTATGGGTTGTGATTCTTCAAAATCGAAAGAAGAAGCTAATACCACCGAAAAATCCATAAGCAAATTGATATCTGGTAGAAAAGTTATGCCAAGAAAGCTTGTTGGCGGCGAGATGAGTGCGGATATTATTGATTCGTTTAATTATATTGTTAAAGGCGTTAATAGAATTGTTACTCCTCAAAATATGGTTCCAATATTGTGTTTTAACTGGGATACATTCCCAATATTTGTATCACATCTTCATATTAGCGATAATAGCCCTACCAATATCGAATTACCAGTTATTGCTGCGAGTATTGCTGAAACAGGGAGAATTGTATGTTTTTCTCAATATGAGATGATGGTATCTCCTTTCTTCGGGCAAAATGAAAACTCAAGGCTTTTTAGGAATGTGATTTCTTGGACTGCATCAAGAACAGACTATCTTACCCCCATTGTTTTGGTTGATATCCCAAATTCAATTTTGAAACATTTGCGAAACACATTCCAAACATTGGGGTTTTATGTTGAGAGTAGTACATTCTTGAATAGTTTCTCAATCTATAGAGTTGTTGTGATCACAAGCGATATTCAGCTTAATAAAGAGAAAGAAGAGATTCTTCATCAATTTGTTCAAAATGGTGGAGGAGTAATATGTCTTTATAACGAGACATGCAACGCAGAGAGTATTCCAATTAATAGTTTCTTAATAAAATATGGGCTTTCATTTGCATATTGCTCACTAAATGATGCAAATAGCGGAAATATAATTTTGCAAACAGGAGAAGCTCGAAGCCTATGCTACAAAAATTTTATATTCCAAAAAGATGGATTTAGACAATTGATGGAACTTAAGAGTGTTGACGTTGATATTATTGATGATGTAGTGACTATTCTCAGGTATTATATTGTTCTATGTGATGTTAAGTATGAAAATGAAATTCTGCAAATATATGAATCATGTATGCAATATTTAACTAATCACCAGTATAGAATGCCAAATAAATCCTTATTTCCAAGTATTGATCATGTGATTTTAGCTACTCTAATTCAAAGCATCTTAGGTAAATTATCGGCCCCAAGTCTTCCCAAGTGTCCTGATATTGATATTTTCCCCGGGATAACAGGTGAAGTCGAGTATAGAGATGTTGAAGTAACATTATTTCTTGCAAATGAGTGCCTAATAAGTACCGGATTATGGCTTCCTGCAGGAATTGTTGCTTCTCTTACATGTACTGATATATTTTCTGGTCTATATATCCAAGTTGGTATTCATAATGAGTCGTTGATAACCCATCCTTCACCTTGGAAAAGGTGGCCATCTGTTGTTTTTACATATCCTCTGTCTAATGATATGAAAATATCCACTTCTTTCGGTGGTATTATATATTTGGGTATCAGTAATCTCCCACCAGATCACCCTCAATCCATAAAGATCCGTTTTCATAGAATTGCCAAATATCCACATGCAATACAATCAAAACCTCAAACTCTTGAGAAAACCCGAAATATTCCTGTGCCTTGGGCGGAAATATCTTCAAAAAGTATCATTCTTACTGTACCTTCTGATTATTTTAAGGAAATAAGCGATTTTGATCTTTTAATCACAATAATTGATAACATTGCTAAAGGAATACCCTCATTCATAGGTTACAAACCATTTCGCCCATATAGAGTTTGTTTTGATATCGATATAATTGATGGTTACTTTGTTCCAGCCTATCCCATTGTTCTCTTGAAATCTGATGCAGATGATATTCTACTTCATCCTAACCAACCAACAATTGGAATGTATCACATGGCTGTTGCTTTATCAATTGTATCAATACGTGAAGACAGATTTGATGAAATCACAGAAAACGCAATTTCATCATTAGTTGCATGCCATATTCTTCAAACAGCTATCCCAGAATTTGAACCATCATGCTTTGGAGAAATAGAGCAAACATTGTTGTTTAAGGAGCTTTGGCAAATCAAAAACGAATATGGGATCGACATATTCCAGAAGCTACTAATTCAAGACCACCCTCACACCATTGATGAGACTCAAAAAGCCCCAGATGATCAATGGACAACATTCATTCGAGATTTATCACTAATTGCAAACCAAAACTTTTCTCATATACTAGAAAAAGCTCGTCCTGTTCCTTTAAACCTGAATGAAGCTCTAAAAATATTGGAATTGCCAAAAATTGATGAATAAAAATGTTATGTATTATTAAAATATCTCTATATATCCTTTAAAGCTTTGTTTTCAATGGAATTGATGCTACTTTTAATAAATAAAACCATATCATTCTCATCAGAATGTATCCCGAGTTTTTGTTCTAATCTATCAATCCTTTTTGATACATTATCATTAAATGTGTTCATTTCACCTACTATCGATTTAAAAAAATCCCGCAATTCTTCCTCCATTTCTCTGGTTGATCTCTGATGAATAGTTCTAGAAAGACCGAAAAGGCTGATGAAGCTAATAAGACAATTACAGAGCTCAGAAAGGTTAAAAAGGATGCAATTAAGAATCTCAACTACGAATACGCGAAGAGTGTTGAAGAGCAAATTAAACAGATTCATATTGATCTTGAAGAATCTATTGAAAAAGAGACCAAAGAAGAATTTTTGGGCAAAATGGAAGAATTAATTGAAAATAGCACAAGAATCCTGAAATCAATTGAAATCGAATATCAGAACAAAGAAAGGTCTGTAAGAACGAGAATGAACGATTTATTTGAAACAATGAAACAAGAACATTATAGTATTCTCATTAATTTCGAAAAACTATATGCAGAGGCCAAGCTTAATGAATCTAATTGGGTTCCTCCCGAGTATACAAATATACTTGAGCTTTCAAGGAAAACAGCAGCTGTTGGACAGTTTGATGAAGCAATCGCACTAAGAAAACAAGCTGAAGATTATCTTAGAGTAAGCTGTGAAGCCAGATTCGCAAAAGTTGATGAAGAATTCGAAGAGAAAAAGGAAACCATGTTTAAGAAACAACAGGAGGATATCGAATCATTGGTTAAGAAACTTAAGGAAGAACTTGAAAATCTTGAAATAAGAAAAGAACTTGAGATAAATGACCAACATAGTATCAGATCAACAAAGGTTATATCTTTACTCCAGATATATAATACCAAGACTAAGAATACTGGGTCTAAGGTATATGAAGCAATGGCTATCGAAATGCTAAACAAATATGGATATGAAGAGCCTACTGGAATCAAGAAGATCGCTCCTGTGAAAAAGGAGCTAAGGCTGTCGCAATCTTCAATTAAATAAACCCTTTTCTATTTCTTCTTCTTGTTTTCTTCAATTAATGGATCCTCATCTATAACCAAATCGGCTTTGAAATCATCAATATGATCATTAAGAAGCATATCATGCATTTTTTTCATTAATTGCATTCTTTCATCAAGAATCTTCTCATCAAGTTTGTGACTCTCCCTTAAGGCAGCAAATCCATTTTCAATCATCCTATTAGCACTATCAAATGGCGACTCATCAGGATCATTAGAGTTAGCATGCTTTTCAAATGATGGTATAATGGAACTTTCTGTTAACTGATGAGCTTGAAAATTAACTAAAAGATCTGATTCAACCTGTTCAAGTTCATCAAGCCATGGCATTGATAGCTCTTGGGGATTAATCGGATTTCCAAATTCTGCTTCAAGTTCAGCGCGTATCTTTTGGGAATATGAAATGGGATCAATATCACATTCGACATTGGTTGGCCTTTTTGCTCGTGCTGTTTTTGGAGGGGCATGTGGCTTTTCTTCTTGTTTTTTCTGTTTTTCTTTCTCAATTCTTGAAGTAGCTGGTCTTTCAACAATACCAAAGGCATTGGATCTAGGTGTTTTTGATCCCTCACTGATTGGCTTCTTTTTATCAACAATTCGCTCTTTGATGGCAGGTTTTATTTTACTCTCTGGCCTTGTTTGAGCAATTTTAGTCCTCAATTTATTCTCTATATCTTTTCTAACGTCTTCAATTGTAGCTTTCTTTGTGTTTGGTTCAATTTCTTGAGGCTTTTTCATTTTTTCACCAATATCCTTCGATTTTACTTTACTGTTTTCATTGGATACTTTTTTTGGACCAATACTTTCATTTTTTTCTGGCTCTTTATCGCTTTTTTTCAAAATGCTCTTAGTTTCGGCTTTCAATTCTTCAGATTCTCCATCATGATGAACTCTAACACTCTCAACATTCTTTTCATTGGATAAGTTAAGCGCCATCACATTTAGCGAAGGGATAGTTGGTCGCCCCTTTTTCATTTCTCCTGTATTTTTAAACGTACACATTATTCTCTCAAAACAATTTTATGGATGTTTGTGATAAGGTGATTTCTCGGATTTTTGAAGCAGGGGGTCGTGCGGTTGAGATTCTTCCTGAAGAATCGACGTATCTTTGCGTTGAAGGAGAGAGAAAATTGTTGAAAGACCCGACCTTGATTGACATAGCGTCCCCTGTAGTTGTATGTGGTGATATACACGGATCTTTAACAGATTTACTGCATGTTATTCAACTATGCGGTACACCTCCAGAAACCAAATATTTGTTTCTGGGTGATTATGTTGATAGAGGGCCATGTTCGATTGAAGTTGTTTGTCTTTTGTTATCAATGAAAATTAAGTATCCTTCTCAGGTTTATATTCTCCGAGGTAATCATGAGACTATAGATTTATCAGATTCAAGCCCAATTTCGGAAGAACTGAAAAAAAGGCTTTGTCCAGCATCTCCCACAATGTTTAGAGATGTATTCAATGCACTTCCTCTCGCATCTGTAATTGACCATAAGATATTCTGTGTGCATGGTGGTCTTTCGCCTGATATCTCGACAATTTCGGATATACTCCAAATTTCGCGGCCATTATCCATTCCAGAGAAGGGCCCAATAGCAGATTTGCTATGGTCAGACCCAAGCTCCCAAATATCTGAGTGGGGTCCAAATAAGAGAGGAAATACAATATCTTGGGGTATTAAAGCGGCCAAATCCTTCATGACAAATAATGGCCTCACAACTATTGTTAGAGCTCACCAAGTTATGTATGATGGTTATGGATATCCATTTTTCCCTGATAGGTCAATAATATCTTTATACACAGCATCTTTTCACTCATCAGGACATTTGAATTCTGGGGCGTATATGAAGGTAGAAAAGGATGGATCTTTACAACTTAACAAACTATCATCTCTAGGTCAAAATTCATTAATCAGAATTTTTACATGATCGTTTATAGACCGATTAAATAAACATGAATCTGTTTCTTAATGAACCTGTTTCTTGTCAAAGAAATCGAAGATTATACATTTATATTGGGTATTTCCAGATATTCACATTCTTATTGATACTTTCCACATTTTTATTGATTTTTATCAGGTTTTACTATAGTCATTATGGAAGTATTGGTTTATCTGAACTGATAGCGTATTGTGCAGGCTCATGTTTATCCTATCTAATATATGCTTATTTATCGAAGAAAATTAGATCCAAAAATCAAACATCGAAAACACTATCGATTCTACAGATTTTATTCGGGCTCCAATCATTAATTTTCATAATTATATCATTAGTTCTTACATCTGAATCATCTATCAACCAAATGAAATCCATTGCTTTCTCTAATTGGAGAATGGATATCCAGATGCTGGATTTTGAAGTCGAAAATAAATGCAGTGGTTTGCACTCCCATAATGATCCTTGTTCAAACTGTTGCGACGATAAATTTGCATCCTCTATTAGTTCCCACATCTCAACAAATCGCATCTTGCTTTTCATTTCATGCGTATTTCTAATCATAGATATGTTGATCTCTCCAGCAAGAGAGCTCTATTTACGATGTAAATCAACGTAAATTCTCAAAATTGAATAGTTGTAGACCAAAGTTTACAACGGTTTGAACGGTTTTGGTCGGCCTTTTGATGTCGGGTAAAGCTCAAGCTACTGCTCAAACACTTAAAAATGGTTCGAAGAAGGAAATCACCAAGGTTAGGGCCGACCAAAAATTCAGCAAGACAAAGACAGTTGCTCTTCCAAAGAAGCCACTTTATGAGCATAAGGCTGTCCAACCAGTTTCATTGAAGCGCAATGATTATAAAATTATTGTCGGTCCAGTTACATCTGATAAGGCTACCCGCAAGCTTGAAGATGAAAATACTATGACATTTTGGGTTGATATTAAAGCTACAAAGCCAGAAATCGCTGCTGCTTTCGACCGCTTATATCATGCCAAGCCAGAAAAGGTCTGCACTGTTATCACTTCAAAGTTCCTTAAGAAGGCTTACATCCGCCTCCCAGCTGAATCTGAAGCAATGGCCATTGCTAACTCAATTGGATTTGCATAAACTTCAGTATGCCTAATTAGTATTTTTACAAACAATTACCAGCTTTGCGAAGCTGATTGATCAAATTTTCCAATTGGTCGTGATTTGGTTCATAAAACGGAATCTCGATCATTTCTTCAATTCCTTTTATCCATGAACAAAGAGTATCAAAATCGCATAGTATATATGTAGGATAAGATTGGGTTATCGAAATGCAATCTGTTGCACAATTAAATATTTCGGATAGCATATCTCCATCCATTATTTGGGAAATCAGTTTCATTGCTGATATATATAAAGATATTCGACTAGATATGTTCATATACCCATCAAGTTCGAGCATCGTTCGGACACACTTTTTTTTAAATTGCGTGTTTTGTGAAAGATTAAACAACTGTGTCAATGTATCTTCAGTCTTGCAAGTATCTATTATTTTAGCGAGATCATTATCAGAAAGAGAAACATTTTTTATCCTATTAAGTAAAATGTTGGTATCATCACTGTTGAAACACCCAATGCTAAGAAAGAGATCAATGAATGACGAAACACAATTACAATCCCACTTCCTGCATGAAAAAGACAGAATGTCATTCTTTGGGACACAAGAAATCCTTGTAATAAGCTTTCTAATAGATTCAACATCTAAGGACTGATTTTCATATACATATTCAAGCAAATCCATTGAGTTATATACAAAAGGTTCTGAAAATAATACACATATTAAATCTTTGGGACGCTTAAGGCGAATTAACATATTAACAAGCTCTTTTTCGAGTAATACTGGTCTATTAAGTATAATTGGTTCAACCATTTTTCGAACAGATTCAGGTTTGGTGTTTATAGTAATATTTTTTATATATTCTTCCAAGAAATCAATGTCTGATATAGGTGGAGCAATATCTGAGAATAATTCTGGTTTAAGAGATTTCAAAGCAGCTTTATGAGTATTCGAAGATGGCCATTTTAATAGGGTTTTCTCAATTATATTAATTGACTGCGAATCAGTAGAAAGCTGTATAATAACAGGTATCAAAGACTCATAACATGCTACCCTTGATGCAAATGAAAACGCAAATTCAGGAGATCTGCTCCTTAAACATAGCAATCTGGACAATCTTGAGCATTCATCAATTTGTGTCGATATAGTAATGAATTTGATAAAGTGTTCAGAGAACTCGATCAAGTTTGATGAAGATAGTGACTGTATTACTGCATTTACAATTGCAATTGACACAGATTTAGTACAATCAAATATTGCTGCCGACATGAATTTTTCCACTAAATAGGCATTTGAACTATTGCTATACAATGAAATGGATATATTGGAAACAAGCCACCCTTTAGCATGAACAGCTGACTGAGGGAATAGTTCCAAAAGTTTTGGATAAACCATATGCATTTCCATGAAATTTGATTCTGCAAAATCTAATATGCTTGGCAAATCATGAGGGTAAAATGAGATAGCAAAAAAGCGAACTAAAATCCCTCTAAGTGGATGAGATGCAGCAGGAATCATCTTAATAATAAAGTCTATTCTTTCTTGTTTTTTCATAATGCAAGCAAAAAGAAATGACAAATAAAGTCTCGGAATCAAATCATTACACAATAAAACACGATAAAAACAGATTTCAACAATTTTACCTAGTTTATCAGCATTATCGCGAAAAAATTTAATTAACTGCCCAAAAAAACTCACACAAGACGAAAAAATTGTGTTGTATTCATCAAATGAATTTGTAATTGATAAATGTCGACATAAATTTAGGGATTTCAATGAAATCAATAGTGCGTCATATGTTTCGAGAGATTTCACGGCCTCTTGAAGATCCAGATCAAAAGAAGAATCTTCAGAGTCCATTTCGCTCAGTAAAAATGCTAGAAAAATCTAAACGATATTTCGACACATTTAATCAAAATCGTATAAGGGCTTGAGGGGCGGCGAGGATAGTGTGCTTGATCCATTTACTGACCCTAGCTGGCTATTACCATCCCAAGGATTGTAATTACTCATTTCAAGCCAGTTTCTTGCCATTCTTTTTGCTAATGGGACCATTTTGAGTGGTAATTTGTTATCAGGATAAATCATATCTTCATTATATGTTAGAACAGAAATCATAGGTCTCCTTGGAACAATCCCTTCAGCGTAAACAAATCCACCTTTCTTCTTGAAAGCATGATCAATATCTCTTCGAGCACCTCCCATGAGGATCATCACTGTTGAAAAGGGTGCATCTTCGGATTCAGCAAGGGTTGTAATTGCTTGATCAAGATCAGTAAACTTCCCATTTGTAATTACAACAAGAGTTGTTATAGTTCTTTCTTCGTTCCACTTTTGATAGGCAATTTCTCTTGCCTTTAAGAAAACTGGCGAAAGCGATGCCCTATCGGGGAATAATGATGATTCTTTAACGGTTCCATATGCTTGTAATAGTGTTTTCACTGTTGGAACCGAGTTCCTCTCAGTGCTTAGTGTGATTGGAATTAGTTTTTTATCTGGAAAATCAGCAAAGCCGAATGCATAATATGGCTGCCCTAGGGTAAGAGGATGAAGAGAGTCACAAACATCGTTTATGGCGCTTCTATATGAAAAAACACCAGAATCAGTATGTTGAAGTCGATTTGAGTATACAATATCAACTGGGGTGGAACTAAAATCAACTGCCAACATGGCACACATCTGAACCCCTTTAAGACGGAAGTCATATAACCTCGGCCTTGAAAAATTCTCAATAAATTCGATTCGGAATATCCCGTGAGATTTCCCACCACTTTCATCTCTAAGATCAAATGTAGATACTTTCTTTTCGATTAGAAGTCGCGGGGTTGTTACAAAGAAACCAATTAAGCTATCCTCAGACGAAGGAAAATAGTCGTAAACTCTCAGTTGAATCGGGTTGTCCAAATCACCACCACATAGGAATTGCATTGGGAGTTCTACAACCTCCCAGTCAGCTGCATGTGTCTTTGATCTGACTGCTGATTTAAAAACGGGAATAAACTCGTTTGAAAATGGGCAGTGTCTCAGAATCATGAAAAATGGATTCGCGCTTTTCAATGTCCGTTTCGAACTGATGATTTTGCTACATGATACACGCAAATAGAGGGCTCCAACGCATGGTTTCATATCAATATATGTTACAGAAAGAACTCCAGTCGTTTTATCAGAATCAGGTGCCATTATATCCAGTTTTAAAGAGTGTTTTGATGATTTCAACAAATCAACCACATCAATTTGACACGATCCAATAGCCTGCTGTCTCTTCAAACTGTGACATTGATTGTGTACACTATAAATCTCGAAAAACAATATTTCTGGCTCATTTTTTATCACATATGTAAATGGCCTAACCCATAAAGGACTTGGCATATTCCAACATACCTCAGTTCGAGCGTATTCTTTAAAACCTCGCGGCCCCATTAAATTTAGAACACAAAAGGGATCATAATTTGCAAAAAAAGCTGAATTCTTAAGTCCAGCAGCCGAAACGTGAATTTGAATAATCCGATATTTATTAAAATCTTCCTCCAAATATCCAGGAGGGAAAATCGGATTTCCGTTAATAATAGAAGATATTTCGTCTTCATAACACTTAGGAGTGAACTCTCTAGTGAGATAGGCACCAATTGACATAAAGAAATAGCTTCAATTATCGGCAGCCAGTTAAATTTGAAAATTGAAATAAATAAATGAGCAATTTTTGTGAGTTGAACCATTTTTGTAAAGAAGAAGTGAGATGATATACTTTATTATGCACTATCATTAGCATTCTTGACAATTGTATCAATGTCATCTGGAAGAGGAGCAATATTTGTGTGATAGTACCTCTCAAGGTTTTGAAGGTCCCTCTGTTCCTTATTGGAGAGGATGTTAATGGCAACACCTTTACGACCGTATCTTCCCGAACGACCAATTCTGTGGAGGTAGTTCTCCATTTTGTTTGGAAGCTCAAAGTTTATAACTAATGTAATTTGTTGAACATCAATACCTCTAGCCAAAAGATCAGTGGATATAAGAACTCTGTTCACACCAAGGCGGAAATTACGCATAACGTTATCTCTATCAATTTGAGAAAGGCCCGAGTGAATTGCATCAGCAGGATAGTTCTTTTTGATGAATTGTTCCTTGAGAAAATCTACTGCATCGCGAGAGTTAACGAAAATTACTGCTTTGTTAATTGATATCTTAGAGTATATATCGAATAAAACTTCTGCTTTGTTTTCGTCTTTTTCAGCATTTACATAGTATTGCTTGATACCTTCGAGAGTTAATTTTTCAGCTTTAACAAGGATTTTAACAGGATCCTTCATGAATTGTTCAGTGATATTAAAAACTTGAGGGGGGACAGTGGCTGAAAAGAGGAGAAGCTGAACTGTCTCCTGGAGATATTGGAAAATATTTTGGACTTGTTCCAAAAATCCTTCGCTGAGCATTTCATCTGCTTCATCGAGAACACAAATCTTGATATTTTCGCAGCGAAGTTGGCTACTTTCAATAAGATCATGAGCACGACCTGGAGTTGCAACGATAACATGTGGTCTCCTGGCAGCTTGTGCCTTATCTTCTTCAACACTGCCACCTCCCTTGAAAAGGCAAATTGTCATATTAGGTACCTTTTGACTAACTTCTTTCATAAAATTATATGTTTGAGTAGCAAGTTCTCTTGTGGGAGATAAGAGAAGCGCCTGAGTTGTGTTTTCTTGGACATTAATGCAATTCAAAACTCCAATTGAAAATGCACCAGTTTTACCAGTACCAGATTGAGCTTGAGCAATTACGTCTCTCCCATCAATGATGGGTTTGATTGCAAGAGATTGAATTTCAGAAGGTCGCTTAAAACCATAGTTATAAACGCCATGGAGTAAATTATTTTCTAATCCCATATCATCAAAGTTTTCTATACGGGTGTCCCAGTTAGCTTCAAAATTTGGATTGCTGCGAGGTTGTCTTGGTCTCCTATTATTGCGTCTATCAGACATGAAAAGGACCAACCAAGGCCTTTCAATTTGGTATAAATTTCTTATAATTTCAAAGGGTAAAAAACACTAAAAATGACGATTTTTGGCTAAAAATTTGCCTTTGCCCCCATTTTTTGTAACAAAACGATAGTTGATTTTTCGCCTCTAGACAGAGCATAGTTGAGTGGGGTTTGTTTGTTCAGATCCTGGGCATTAACCTGAGCACCTTCTTCGATTAGGCAGCAAATGATTTGAGGAGATGCTGATAGCGATGCAATGTGAAGTGGAGTTCTTTTCAGGTCATCGGTTTGTTTGACACTGCACCCTCCGTTAAGAGAAGCGAGAACTGTGTCCAGTGAGTTTGATAAGATTGATGCACACAGGATTTTAAAGTTAGGTTCTAAGCCATATTGAAATAGAGTGTTTAGGATTTCAGTTTCACCCATTGAAGCAGCATGAATGGCAGGCCTTTCGAGTTCAAAGCACGCAGATTTGAGAATGATTTCGACTAATTGTTTGGATCTCATTCTTACTGCATAATCAATCATTGAATTACCTATACTATCCACAAATGTCACATCCCCCCCTTTCCTTATGAGCAATAGTACAATTTCGAGATTCATTTTTTGAGACGCAATCATTATTGGTGTTTGCCCTCGTGCATTTTGATAAATGATATCCACTCCTTTCTCAATAAGATATGCTGCAATTTCATTGGCATCGCTTAGCAATGCGGCATGAACTAGATTATTCTTATTTGAGTCTTCAACATGAATATTCGTCCCTTCAGACACTAAAAATCTCACTAAATCAAATTTTTTGTTCATAACAGAGTAAAATACAGGAGTTTGATTCTGTAGAGTCATTGAATCAATATCGCATCCAATGTCTAACAAGAATTTTACTGATTCCAGGCTTCCAAAACAACATGAAAAATGCATTGGAGTTTCTCCAAGATGGTTCTTTTGCATCATATCAACTCCATTGTTCCAGAAATAAACTAATGATACTATTTGACCAAACATTGCTGAGTAGTGAGAAGGGTGGTTAAAAATAGCTCAAAAACACCAAAATTTGGTTAAATAGAATAGAATATCAGTATTAAAACACAAATCGGCGGTATGATATAATATCTTCACTAATTCTATATTTCCACATGCAGCTGCAAAGTGGATTGGTTGTCTTCCTCGATTGTCTTTCTTTAAAATATCAGATCCACTGTTTATAAGAAATTTTGCACAATCAGTGCAATTAAAAAAACAAGCTACAGACAATAACGAAGGACCATCATTAAGTATTTCGTTTAAGCCATTAAAATTAACATCATCTTCTATATCTTTACCATCACTTAAGTAACTTATAAGCATCGATAAATCATCACCCTTATACCATTCAAGCATTTATTTTTTTCATTTAAAATAGTTCAAGCTTAAAATGTTAAATTCATGATAAATCGGATGTGATAAACTTTGAAACACTCTCTTGTTTATTTGCCCTGATTTTTTAATAATGATTAGCTTTTTTAGGTCTTCCTCCGTACTTTTAAAGTTTTCATTTTCTTCATTTGTTATTGATAATGCAGCCACTCTTTTTTGATCATCAGAATTAAAAAAATTTAAAGATCCTCGCATTTCCTTCATGTATGCATCCAATTGGCCAGTTTCACATATCTGAAGTTCTTTCACAATCTTTCGATTTCATTAGTGGAAATATGAATTCCAAACAACTTTAAAAGAACATTCTCTGTGAGAATTGGAGAAAGACCAATATCTTTGAGTGCTTTGATTCTTTTTTGAGAATCATTATCCAATCCAAATTCATTAGGATATGATTCATGATTATGTTGAAGGTAACAATTTTGAGAAATATGATACGTAGCTATATTATTGACCTTTTTTTAAGAATAACTACTTTAAATTCCCATTCTGATTTGGTAGATTTGTTTTCTCCTTTCAATATATTTGCTTTTCAACAATAAAGCCTAATAATATTGTTTTTTAATAGATTCTTTTTGGAATAATTTGAATCCAAGTTTATTTGCCAAACTATTTAGGTGAATTATTAATGATTCCGAATCACTATATGATAAAGAATATAAATACTCTGGTGAAAACATGGATCATCTTGAATATTTTTTTAATTTTAATACAACTTAGCTAAAGTTGTCTATTGGTTGAGGGATTTAACCCAAAGGTATATTCTTAGGGAGATATTCGCATTGACCCTTTGGGACATATTTGTTCAGTTTGTTTCGACCAAAGATTTAACATTATTTGATGAATAGAATTCTGCATAATCCAATCTCAGTACATATAGAATCAATATTACAATACAGCATTGATCTTAAAAGAAACCATCAATACTTGATTATTCGGGATCCATT
>JGI24731J21663_1001554_pt1 | contig 16785 bp, 16 predicted proteins | sample EPASupsiteHSE605_FD_21663 | JGI IMG/M metagenome (IMG submission 21663) | reverse complement strand
AAAGCGACATTTATTCCCACACCAGTATCTTCACCCATTAACACCCATAAGTCCACTCCTCAAATGACATTTAGCGAAACACATAAAGCGACATTTATTCCAACACCAGTATCTTCACCCATTAACACCCATAAGTCCACTCCTCAAATGTCTTCAAGCAATACATATGATGCTTCATTAGCTCGTACACCATTTTTCACTCCAAGATCTACCCCACAAAGTACCTTTAGCAAGTCATATGAAGCCACATTACCAGGTACCCCAGTTTTCACACCAAACCCAACACCATTATCAACAGAGAATCCTACCGTTATTCCATCATATACCCGCACACCATGTATTATTTATACATATGTATATCAAAATCAGAGAGAGACACTTCTTATTCCTGTATACTTATCACTTGTATTCTCATTCATTTATTAAATTTCATCCCATGAATTTCTCCCTTGCATTCTTGTCTTTATCATCTTCTTTTTCGTCAGGACCTCTTTTTTCCCAAAAAATGTCCATTAATATCGGAAAATCACAGTTTTCTCATTGTATTCATCCAATAATCAGTAATAATCTATTCTGCATTAAGTCCACCAGCTTTTCATCAATGTTGAATACTGTTATATATAACTCACAGTGGCTTATTATAAGGCAGAGATATGATAGTCCTTCATCTATGATAGAAAATTGCATTTTCCAGAAAATTACCGGAACTTTGCTTGGAGGCGCTATTTTTTCAAATAGTAGTTCATCATTGAATATAAATAAGTGTTATTTTGTACTCGTTCATACAACAAACGAAGCAGGAGTGATTTATAAGGAATCGGGTTTACTGGTTCTAGGACATTGCTGTTTTTATCTCTGCCATTCTTCATTCCCGACCAATAATTATGGAGGAAATCTGATTTTCTCTTATAAAGCAGAAACAAGAGTGTCATTCTCCAATGCATTTCAATGTTGGAATTCATCAGAGAATGCTGCTGAATCCAATATGAGAATATATTATGAACTTTCAACAATTGTTGATTATAACACATCTTTTTGTTTTGGAAGTGGATTCGGAGGAATCCTTGGTGAGTTCTGGTACATGCCAGTGGGATCTACAGTCAAATTCAGCTATGTTTTCAAAGGAAATGATACAAGATGCATATGCAACGCTGTTGCAACCAACGAATTCCATGTTTCATACTCAAATTTCATACAAAATACAGTCTACAACATACTAGATGATAGTCTGATGTTTGCTTCACACTGTTCTTTTTACGGAAATACCATTCTTTTCGTGCTTTTCAGGTCAACTACGCTTACCAATTGCATCGCCGACTTCTCAACAACAGGCGTCGTACTATCTCAGATTTCTTTCCAATCACAGCAATTCAACCCAGCCATAGAGTGCATTGTGCTCCCCACCACCAAACCTCGCCTCCACTTTACGTGGCCACTTTATATGATCGTTTTCATATTGTAAATCTATGAAAAGAGCGGTTTGGTCCTCCTTTTATAAGACATGGGTGCTGGAACTCCTTCTTTTGGTTGCAGGCATAACAAGAGCCACACAATCTGCCGTCGCTGTGGAAACCGCTCATATCATATTCAGAAAGAGAAGTGTGCATCTTGCGGTTATCCAGAAGCTACAATGAGGCATTTTGCTTGGGCTCCAAAGGCTCACAAGAAGAGGACTCAAGGCACTGGCCGCATGACACACCTTAAGGTTACCTTTGCCAAGCTTCGCCGTATCTATACTCCAAAGTAAACATTTAATTTACTATAAAGAACAAAGGAGTTTTATTTCTTTCCTCTTGCGAGAAAGGCCATTGTCTTTCGATATTGTGGATTTGTTGTGTCTTCGTTCGCAAGGTGGGTCCATTTTGTTTTTCCTTTTTTAATGGCCGGTTCGTCGCCTCTTGTAACCAAAATATCAGGCAGGATTGATTTGTCAATCATGTCGTTTCCGACTGGTTCCAAGAAATCGCGATTTGCAAGTTCATTTGCTCTTTCGTCCCCATCGATTGAAAATGCTCCTTTATGGTAGTATTTTTGCATAAACAACATTTTTCCTTTCTTTTTTCTATTAGACTTCTTGATTTCTTCCAGTGTTTTATCATCAAGATTCTTATTTCTATCTGTTTTCCGCTGTTCGACCAATTTTTCAGCTATTTTAACTATTTCATTCCTAATTCGGGTTTTCTCCCTTTCAACCCACGAATCAAACTCTTCCTGATGATTAGCTTCGAAATCATTATCATCTGGAACTGTCGGCTCTTCAAACGGGAGAATATCAGCAGTTTCCTTCACAGGTTCTTCTTTACTCGCCAAAATTGCCAATTGTTTCGATTCAGATTTGCGGTTTTTCGTTTCCTGTTCATCATCAGAAGAATCCTTGTTAAGAACAACTCGCTTAGGTTTAGGAACAAAGGATATCTTCGGACGACTAATAAAACCAGAGTCCCGATTCTCCCAAAACATATAACGATAGATTTATTTACCAAACACACAGGTAATCAGGTTAAAGCTGGGACACAGAGTCGCCAGAAGGACAATGATGATGCATATAATGAATATGAGAGATAGAATGAGGACGGATGAGGAAGACATTCTTTTTTTGTGTCTTTTTCCATAGCCCACCTCGTTATCAAGAAGACCCATCTCAGAGCTTGAGATGTTCTCAACATCAACTAAACTGGGGGGGATAATCTCCAGAAGCGAGTTTGATGATGAGGAAATTGACTTACTTATGTCAATCAGCTGAGGCTCGAAAGAATTCTGCAATGAATATGGCGATGATTCTTTCCATTTTGCCCCATTAATGCGCACAAATCTGTTCCTAATTTCATCAATAGTTTTAATCAAAATCGAGTTTTCATAGTCTTTTTTTACAACACACAACACATTCAGTCCATTACTGTCTTTCCTAATACCCCACACATAATCGTCGACTTTGGCAATGGTTATGCCTTCTTCAAGATTCTCGACCGGAAAAACTTTTTGTACATACAAATCGAAATTACCTGGTACTGCACAATGCTGGCAGAGAGGGGTGTTTCCACGAGAAACAAGAGCGTAGCAAAATCCCATTGTATTGTCACTTTTAATAATCACTTTTTAAGCAAAGAGGTGGAGTTGGTAGTAGTAGTACCTTTGTTAAGGGTGGAGCTAGTTGAAGATAGTCCGCCCAGCTTTGATCCCAGCCCAAATTTTCCTGTTGTTGGTCTTGCACAAATTGTCACAAAGTTTGTAGTTTTGTCCCTCTTCTCAAGGTTCCTCTTCCTTTCTTCTTTGTATTGCTCATATGAGTGTTCAACCTGCGAGACTATTGAGTTTCTATCCTCTGACATTCTAATAGATTTAAGGACATCGCTATTCACTCCTTGTTTCTTGAGGGACTCTGAAAGGCGCTGCATAATTTCTTCGGATTTGTCTCTAATATCGGATAGTCTTGCTCCACATCGCAGAATTGCGTCATGCTGCTCTTTTATAACTTGAACAACAGACATCGGGTTCTCTAGAGGTGCATGTATTTGTAGGTTTTTTTCAAGAGAAGAGATCGATTCATTAATGTCGAGCGATCTCTTCTTAATGTTGGACATAAATCGAGACAAAAATGGAGATGTGGTTGATCTATTTTTACCAGAATTCGCCAAATCTCTTCTAAATGACTCTAATTCATCTCTAATTTCTGAAACAATAAGATTTCCATGATCAATCTCAGAAGATAATATCGATAGATAATGAAGAATTGATCTCGTTGAATTCACTTCAATCTCTAATAATTTTTTATCAAACGCTTCAATTCCTTCGAGTGGTTTGGCATTCTTATATAACGACATTGATTCATAAATATGCACAAACGGATTACTAACATCCGCCTCTAAATCTGTTAGCGTTTTACTTTCATCGAAATAACTAGCAGTGTTTTCTGTTTTTCCGAGCCCCCTTCCAAATAATGAGGTAGTTGGCTTAGTGAGACTCATAGTGTAGAGCCAAAAACTTTGAAACCTCCCGTAAAGTTATGAATTTCTTGGGAAAGGTGACGACCTTGCCCAGACCTCGAAGTAGTACTGCCTTAGTTCATTGTATACCTTTTGATCATCAGTGGCATAGTGAAGCGAGACGTATTCATTTATGTCGTGTGTTCTTATTGGGTGTGTGAATGCATATGATCTGGTGTTTGATAGTAAGTAGTGGGGTCCGAAGTCTGAGTATGAGTATAGTCTTACTTCGAATTTGGAAAATGAGGAAAAAGCTCTACACCATATATCAATATTTTCACTTGTTATTGTTAAATTTGACACCAAAAACTTGATTTTGGTTTTGTTTCGGTAGAGGGCTGCTTTAGTTTGAAAATACAGTGAGAATCCAGTCATTGTGTGCCATTGATAAGATGTGAGTAATGGGGGATATTGCGTATAGAAGAGCATTTCTTCTGGTTCTTCAGCAAAGGCAGCCTCTAACACATCTTTGGTATTGATCCTAAGAGGGCTTACATAATCATCAGGGTTATGGAAGAAGAAGAAAGATGTGTTACCAATTTTACCAGGGAGAATCGCAGATGTTTTGGCTTGAAGTGACGATGGAATAATTCTAGGAGCATCTTCGTTTTCAACATGAATATAGTACTGTAAGAAGCCAATAACATCATCTGCTGCCACATTGCAATCATGAAAATGCAGAATCTGTGATGTTGTTCCATGAAGGTGAGGAAGTGCGAGAAAAGGGGCAACAAACACAGAATTATCAGCGATAATATAGTAGAAAGTAGGCTGATTCTTCACTGAACGAATTCCGTAATAAGAAGTAATATTAATTGCTGCTAGTGCTTGTGCTAATTTATCATTTTTTGGTAAAATAACTTGAATATTCTCTTTGGGAGCATTGGATTTCTTCAATACGGGTAAAAAATCGGTAATAAACAAATTAACAGGATATTCGGAATATGCAACAACAACCCTTTCTTTTGCATTAATAATAGAGCCATGAATCAAGTCTATGGCTACTTGGCTTGTCGCTGGCTGAAAATATATTTTTGGAGACATCAAACATGTTTTCGGCTGCATCAAACTCGTGTTAGAAAGAGATGAGTAAAAAAAGCCACACATAGAGAGAGATGAAATGAGAATAATCATAAGGTATAAATTACATGAAAGACATTTCATATAAATTAATAAACAAAGAATCCCAAAAAATGTTCCATTTTCTCCCACCAATAACCTGGAACTAGCGAAAAAACTAGAGAAAACAGGGTTCAAAAAATTCACAACAAAATTATCGTCATGATGTTGAACTGACCAGACTAAGTCAAATCTTAACTCGATGCTTGCTCTCTTGTCCATACTAGCTTTCACATTTATTAAATCCAATCCATCGGTAATATTTGGCAAAGTTGCTAACTTTACTAAAAACGAGAACACAACAGTACTTACTGTTATATCTGATATGAAAGATCAGGGTAAAAACGTCACTTACTTTCCCTATCCAGTTGTCAGGGAATCTTTAATTGCGACATTTTTGAACAAGTCAACCATTAACTCTGATGATGTCTTTGTGTTTAAGCCAATGACCATTACAGTTAAAAATACAACCTTACAAACAGTCTACTCAAGCAGCGTTGATGATTTAGTTCTTAAGATCAACAACTTGGCAATAGATGAATATTTCATTGTGGCCCCAAATACCACATTGGAGACCGACAGCGTTGCATATATCACTCCAGTCATTTGGAATTGCGCATTGATTATTGTTATTCTCATTATCTTGGCCATTTGCTCAATTTCATATTTCTCAAATATTGCTGTGCAAACTAAGTTTACTAAGAAGGATTAAAGAATCATAACTACAAATAATTTTTGATGTTGTTGAGTGTTGATGTTAGAATTGCATATATCAAAACAAATCTGTTTTTCGCATAAATAAACAATGCAAGGTATAATGTATAGAAAATAACATGCCAAGATATGTACAATCTGAAGAATAGGTGAAAAGAAATCATACATATATATGTTGTTACGACTAGGTAAATTGAAGAAATTTCAAAGAAATATAGAATATTGACTATGAAATATATACACACAAATAGTGACATATGCTTTTTAAAAGCTTTTGGAACCGATTTTCCATTCATTTGTAATACTAAGATACATCCACACAAAGATGTCATTAAGAATACAAATGCATCTGAATGGTAACCAATTATTTGAAAAGGATTGCATGATATCATTGATAATATATATAAAATGAGCTCATTTTTCGAAAGTTCTTTGCCAATAATGCTGAATACCAGTGAAAAAACATTGGTGAATATATTTAATATTAGACACATGTTGGTAAACCTGGTTTTAATTGGATTCTCATGAGATATATTTAGTAACACTCCTTTTAGTCCATCAAAAACATCAAAAGAGATCGAAAAATTAAGATTATTAAACTCTTTGATAATAATATTTGATGCCGCAATTTGTTTTGATTCAATTGAGTCTCCAAAATCCAATAAAACACTGACTTTAGGGTTCATGAGTCTCTTAATAACATTGTAATCCTCCATTAAATCAATTTGACTCGAGTAAATCACGGGAATCTTGCTCTTTTCTAATCTTTCAATTAGATGAACCGAAAAAGAGATTAAAACTGACCGATGATTCTTTGTGAGGCCTTTTATATGGTAAAATATATCTAATGTCTTATTATTTTGATATGTATAGGGGAAAAAGGCATGTTTGACGACTGAATCAGGTGAGATATCATTATAAATGAATACCAAGAAGCAAAGAAATCCAAAAACAACAAGAATCAATTTAATATTAAGAGGATCTTGGTGTGTGTGCTCTCTATTCTCTTCATAAAAAACACCGTGAAGGGTGCCAGTAACACTAGGTTTCATTTATTCAATTAAGATAACAAGATTCATCTATCAGGTAATAAATTCTAGGTATTTCGCTCTTGTTATACGCCTCTTCTATTCCTTCGATGATCTTCCTATCTATATCATTGTCGGTATTAACACTCATTATTGTTCTAGTCACATTTTTAGCGGCAAGTAGCTCTGCTCTCTTCCGAAATAGATCCCACTGTTGATTTCTCTCGCCCTTTTTGCAATCCAAGGCCGGTTGACTTTGCAGCCACTCATCTTTTGGCGTGAATGCTGTCTTAGTGCGCTTCGGTCGGCCCTCAGTTGATATATTCTGCTCTATTAAGATAGGATCCTGATGGCAAGATAAATCCCTTATATCATCAGATGATATCGGCACAAAAAAGTCATTCTTCATATTTACGTCTCCACCAACAGTATCAGGAATCCATTTCTCTGGCAAAACAATTGATTTATGAGGAGGAAACCTATAATCATTCGGGAGATTATCCAAAAACAACTGGAGCCGCCTAGAGGCATTTCTTACTGCTTTATAAGATTCTTCCATAAAATCTGAATGAAACAACCGAGTTTGCCTGATGCGACAATGACCGAAACCCATTTAACATTGATGAATAAGCGCAAAGCTTTTATAATTTTCTGCTTTTTCAGCATTATTTCTTTAGTTTTTGCTCTTTCATCATATATTCCAGAATCTACAGTCTATGAAGAAAGAAACAGTTCTCCGTTATCTACATATAGTAATTTGGTTCAAATAAGACAAAGTTATACTGGATTTTCTGCTCTAAGCAATTTTGTCTCGTTTTTTATTGATATTGATGTTGCTAACTCATCAAATCCAAGAAATTTGTCGTTGAACCTAATTGGAACTGCCATACTAATGACAGATTCACACGAACCCCTGAAGTCTATTTCAATTAATTCCACAATTCTGTATAAAGTTACACCAGAAATGGAGGAATTTCATGCATTTGATATCACTCACGTTGATTTTTCATCAATATCCTTGTTTTTGGATGTTGTTTCAGCATCCCCTGAGTTATCTGGAGCAATAATTGTTACAGCTTCAATGAATCGAAACCTTTCCAACATTTCAATCTTTTTAACTTCTTTTGTTTCTCTATTTGTTACTATTTTATTGTTCTTCTTGATATCTAAAAGAGTGCGGCCTTCCAAAATTGATCAATGGGCTTCGGTAGTATTATGTGGCTTCCTGTTTCTTGTTGATGGACCTTGGCTTCTTGTCCATTATTTCACTCACTCAAACTTTTGCCAGGTTTATGATTCAATGCCTCAGCTCTTCCATTCGGCTTTTATTGTGTTTGCATTGATATTTTTTAGTGTTAGATCAGAAGGGACTTTGTTTTTCAAAAGCAATTTTGTATATGTGTCAATATTGTTATATTCCACAATTCTCTTGTTTTTGCAATTCGCAATCACTGGCGGCAAACCATTAGCTATGTTTCCTCTTCTCAAAGAAAATGATATGTTATATATTGTTCTCCTGGTTATGTTCATCATCTACCATATGGCTATCATCACAATGATGATATATGGGTTTTTCAATCTGAAAATCGAGAAATTCTGGTCTTTCCTGATAATAGTATTTATGTTTTTAACACTTGAAACTATTCAGGTCATCACCTTCTTCATTAGAGTAACTGTGAACCCTTCAAATGTTGGGCAATCATCCAGTGCAGATCTATTCTATATACTAGAAGCTAACCTTGTTTCATTTTTCTTGGTGTACTTGAATACCCCCATCGGCCAGTCTTCCGACTCTTACACAGCATATCTAGTATCTGATGATGATGTCAACCTATGAATAAAATCGATTGTGATTCTGTTTCTTGGGATAAGAGAATTATTAAGACGTTTAGTTAAATGAGTAACTTAACATTCCAGTTTTCGTCTGATGAATCGGGCAATTCGGGTCCAAAGCGAAGTATTTTGCGTTCTCAAGCTAAGTCAATTCGTGGTGAGAGTTTTGGAAAGAAAGGAAGTGGTTTATCAAAGATACATGATGAAATCGACACGGTTGAAGAAAATATAGCTAAGTATAATGCAGAAATCAAAAAAACGGAATCATTATATGAGACAGAGATTTCAAATCTAGAAGTTGAACTTAAAAGGATTTCAATTGAATCTGATACCGAAATATCGGCCCAAAGGGAGAAAAATGCTCTTGAAATAGCGGAACTCAATCAAAAATACTCCCTTGAAATTCAAGAACTGAAAGAACAAGTAGAGCAGTCATGCCATAGCAGAAGCGTGTTCAAATCCCACCGAAGAGATGCGAAAAAGGCACAAAAGGAATCTGAGCTTGCAGAATTGCGTGGCGAATTCGAGAAAATTAGAGCAAATATCACAGACCAGAAGTATCAACAGACTACTGAAACACAACAGAACCAAATTTATCTTCAACAAAGAGAAGCTGAATTAAAAGCTCAAATCGATATGCTAAAGTCAGAGATTGATGAAATTATTGCATTGACTCAAGAAGAAATCTTGAATAACAAACAGCATCTTCAAGAAACCAACAATGCTTACACAAATCATATCAAAGAACAGAAAGAGTTATTAGCAAGATACAGTGTTGAAAAGGAGAAGCGAGAGGCAATGTTTGAGCAGAATATGAGTCAAATGAAAGAACAAGCAGAAATCGAAATCAAGCAAATTCGTCATCAACTTGAATCCGCAAAAGAAAGAGAAAAACAACTCAATGATATTCTTTCCAAAATTGAAAAAAGAAATTCACAAGAAATGTCTTTAATGAGACAAGATATAGAAAAAATGAAAGAAGTCATTCAAAAGGCACAAGAAAATGAGAAAGAACACCAGATTGCAGCATCAGACCAGATAAAGAAGCTCAACATCGCTCAACATGATAATGTTGCATTGGATCAAGAAATTGAATCAATTACAGCAGAAATCGACCAACTAAAAAGAGACAATGAAGCAATGAGAAGAGAAAGACAGAGGATGGACACCACTTTGTATAATTCTAGATTGTCGAGATATCAATCTAAGTAAAAAGCAACAATTATTCAGTGACAACACCAACTATATGCAATGAGTTATTATTTGTAACAAATCCAAAAGATGGCTTTGACTTATGAAGAGAGCATGATTGGATGAATTCAGGTCGTTTTCTCCGTGCAAATAGTTGATCAATAACATTGAATGAGTTCTTAGATACAGTGTCAACGAGAATTAGAGAAGATCCGTAAGATAATACGCACTGACACCATCGACATGTATCAATATATTGTGACTCAGAACTCCGTGTTATATTAATTTCTTGGTCTGGAGAACGAATATCAAACAAACAAACACTCCCATTAATATCAATAAGGGTAGTATTAATATTTCCATAGTGGAATTGTGCAATATCCGAATACAATTTGTTTTTGGAAATAACAACTGATGCTTGATCTGGAAGACGAAAATCGATAAAACTTAATTCGTTAGAAACAATTGATAGAACAGATTCTGATCCAAACATTGATTTAATCGATTTGATCTTTCCATTCACATGATAAACATCTGGACTGTGGCAACATGATTCAATATTCCATGATGAAATTACCCCATCATCATTGCCAGAATAAAGAACTCTTGAGTAAGGATTATATTCAAGCAGTGGGATAAGAGGTTTTTCTAATGAAGCCACATTAAATGAATCAACTAAAAGAGGAGTTGAACCTAATATATTTGATACTATTGCTGTCCTCCCATTTTTTTGGGATAAAATAAATGAGTCTTCAGATAATGGGATTATTGTAGATAATGGAAACCTCAATTTGGTTGAATTGAAAAATAGATCTCCAGAATGTACAAGAGTATTTCCATGATCCCCATAGTTGCGCACAAGTAAATTAGATTTTTCATCACCAAAGACAATTTTTTCTCCATCAAGAAATACAATATTGGAAGAAAGCATTCTATCTGGATTATAGTGATCAATTTCTGTAAACCTACTTTCTCTTAATTGCTTATTTGAAAAAGGTAATGACACCAGCTTTTGAATTGGTTTCTGGGGCAGAGAAAATGGAGGAATTGAATGCTCAGAAAGATTTGTATAATTACAACTTAAAAATGAATCAAATGATCCGAATAAAAGAGCTGGAACTATGTGATTCTTATTACTGCAGTTCTTGTTGTTAATCTCTTTTAACACTGATTTGGAAATCTGGGAAATTTGAGGATGAGGGTCTTCAACTAGAATAGATAACTTAGAAGTAATGTTATTTATCATTTTTAGAGAATCTTTATCTTCTTTTTTAATAATTTGATGTAATATATTCCTCATAAATAGTAGAAGTTGCATTCTTTCAATATGGGATGGCTCATCTAATGATGTCTCTATAACAGTCAGAATAAGTGAGTGATATGAGACACTTGGATGAAGAATAAAAAACGATGATAATACAGAAATGAATGCAGCCCTGACTTCTGCAGATGATGAATTATATAAATGTAAACATGACTGAAATATTGCTGCAGAATCATCAAATATCAAATAGTCATTGGAAAACAAGACATTAACAAAAAGTAATACCCAATACTGAATTAGCTCATCATCTGAGTTGAGCATACCAATAAGATGAGATAAAACCTGGGGATCAAGAGAATCACTCTCGTTACCAGGGTCCAGAACTATCGATGTTGTTTCTAGAACTAAAGCCATAATGACCGATATTTTGTTTTGAATTTGTAATAAAAACTTTACCATTGAGGTAATGTTTACCCGATACAGAGTATAAGGAGAACCATACTTATGGGCATAACAGAGAAGCTTGCATGCAGCATATGATGATGGCAATAATAACTGCATTTTTTTCTGAAAAGGAAGCACAGATAAGTGGGACAGTATTCCAATACATAAACAGGCTTGCAAAGCTTTCTCTCCCGAATCCAAAAATTTAATGAGAGCATCCAAACAGTCATCTTGTAATTGAGGATCATCAAGAATTATTGGAAACAAAGCGATCTCGTTTGGAATTGCCTCGAAATAGTATTGAGCCAGTGAATTGACAATAGAAGTCAGAGCATCTTCCAAAAAGCTATGCAAATCATTAGAAATATCCAATTGATTAACAGATTTTGAACTTTCCATCTGTGTCAAAAGAAACAGAACTCGATCTATATACATATCAAAATACTCCCATAATGGATGACGTGATAAATCAGGTATTGAAGGATAGGAAATTGGTGTAAACCCGACCTCATTGGCAATTCTTCTTGCCAAACAAAAGTTCACGTATAATTTTCCTACTTTTGGATCCCTAAAAAACAACTCAAACAAAGTGACATTGTCAAGAGCATTATATGCCATTGACTTCACTAAACAGTCAAGAAGACGTGTAATTTCATATGAAAACGTAATAAAATGGGGCCTAATCCCATTTTCATTCCCAAAAAATGAGAGATTAAACTCGTGAAGTCCTCCTGATGAAAAAGCGTAGAACTGTCTTGAGCCCCAAAGCAATGCAATAAAGGCAGGAGTCAAAAGACATGATGTAAAGAGGTCTGTTGGTAAGCCAATTCGCCTTGGGAGCATTTCATCTGATGCACAAGAGAAAAATGCGAATCTATCTTTGTTTCCAGTGGAAGATGTAGAAATTCTATTGTATAATACGCCTGCCATATCAGCATCAAATATGAAACAGGTTGGAATTGTGAACTTACTGAAGAAATCTGAAACAGTAATAGAATCAATCCCATCATCGTTATTCGGAAAGAGAACAATTTCTTTTTCGTTAAAAGGCTTGGCTAGCCCATGACCATTAAAAAGAACTAAGCACCTATTGTTAACACTTGCCTGAGATATCTGTTCAGCTATACGAATGTAATCAGATGGAGATGGATCTTTAAGAGTGTGAACATTATCTTTAACGAAAGAGATAAGATGTTGACGGATTTGAGATGAAAATAAATCGGCTAACTCTGTTTTATCATTTCTAGTAAAGTTTGACCAACAATAGTGTTGAGAACACACATCCAATCCAACTCTTCTGAGGTTTATCTCAAGATTTTGCATACATATGATAACTAGACATGTTGACACCTCCGTTTGAACCTTTTCTTCTTCAGGCTTATTATCATTCTCATAAAACAAGGCTCTAATTCCAAATTTCATGAGCCCAAAAGAATTATTCGGCTTCTTTTTCTCTGATGGACTCAAGCAGAGGGAATTTTTCATTTTTTGGGGCCAGGGACTTAAATGTAAAAGTCACCGTCTTGATATGACAAGAACAACTGTGACTATCTTATCAAAATTGTGATAATGAATTGATAATAACCCACCATTTTTATGTTTTGTGTATTTTTAATGATTCGTTCAGCATTCACGGATTTCTTTGCCGAGATACCTTCATGTGTGAGTCGATATCAATATGGGGCAACACTTTATAATCATTATGTTAGCAATTGTGTTTTTGGTAAGAATGGAGGAATTACTGGAAATGGGGGAGTGTTCTGTTTTGAAAATGCAATTGTACATTTTGTTGTTGAAGAGTGTTCTTTTGACACTTGTTATGTTGCTGGATCAAGTTATCGTGGTGGAGCTATTTACTTCAGCTGTTCAAGTGGAGGGGTAGCATTGAGCAAGGTTTGTGCATATAATTGTTACATGACTAGCTCATCTGGTGTGAGTAATAGTGGTGTTTTTGCATATTTACTTGCTTCCTCAGTTGATAAAATCCAACTATCACTAGTTACTATGAATACATGTTCATCAAAAACATACATGAACAACAGATTCTCATCTATATATATCCAAAATTCTAATACATATATTACAAATTTCAATTCTTCCTATAATTATTTAGCAGATAAATCAGGTTTTGAACTCTCTAGTTGTATAATTAATGTGATCAATTTCACAACTGTAGCAAGCAATATTTCTCCTAATACCTATGTTGTTTCATTAACTGGCGGGAATTCTAATCAAATACATTCTTATTTAAATATTGTAAATAATTCCAGCCCATATATTATCTATTCTGGTGTAACAAATGTTTTGAGACTATGCGTATTTACCCAAAATTCTGGAACTCTTTTTCAGGGAGCTTTCTCAATGAAACAATGTTCGATTGTTCACCCAGTTAGCAGCCTTGGTTCCTATAGTTCAATGGATTCTAGCAATTGTATCAACAATGATCTGTGCCTCAATAGCACCCATGATATTCCCCACTTTGCCTCACACTATTGCATTACTCCAACTCCAGCCGAAACACCCAGCCCAACAATAATCGAACAAGGCGACCTAGCAACACCCCATCAATCAATACCACTTAGCCCAACAAACTGCATTTATGAATCCATCCCCAACAACTCACTTTTCCTACTCTCAGCTTTTCAAATCTCCCTTTCTCTCACCTCACTTGTCATTTTATAAATAAATGATATAAATTGAATTATTTTTGTTGTCAGGGACGATTAAGTGGTGGAGGTTAGGGTTGGCCGACCTTTTCTAATGGGTCGTAAAAAGGTCTCTAGAGCACGCGAATCAATCATTAGCAGCCTTTCTCTTGTTACAAAGTCTGGAAAGTATCGCCTTGGTATCGCCCAAACATTGAAGTCACTCAGAGCTGGAGAGGCCAAGCTTGTTATTTTCGCATCCAACATTGCCCCCGCTCAACGTTCAATGATCGAATATTATGCTATGCTTTCACAATGCGATATTCTTCCATTCGAAGGTGACAACGTCGATCTTGGTACAGCTGCTGGTAAGTACTTCAGAAGCTCAGTTATTTCCATCATCGATGCTGGTGAATCTGAAATTCTTCAAATGATTAAGGAAAAGGAAGAGTAAAGTACAGCATTATTATCAATCATATTTTTCAATGACATTTACTTTACTTTTGGCATAGAAGGCCATTGAGTTCTGGATTCTAGTGTTGGTTTTTTGGGCGTAGAGGTGGTTTCTGATAGATCACCAACGGATTCGCCCATGTGGAGACGACAAATATCGATATCAGTCGGAATTGCAGGTCTTCTTGCTTTAGAGAATGAACTGTGTGCTGATCTGAATTGACAATCATAAAAAGAAATATATCCGTTGTTTGCTGTTTGCTGATTACTATCTTTAACACACATGAAATATGATTGTGCCCTCTTAATATCGCCGCATGCCAAAGCTGCCCTTCCAAGATGCGAAAGAGTACTGTCACTGTTAACAAGCTGACAAGGATAAAAATCATCTAAAAATGTTATGAGAATATCATTGTGATTGTTGGAATACAAATACGAAACAATGTTCTCCGCAATGTAATCGCATCGAGCAGCAACAATGTCTTTTGCTTTTGATACAGTCATCATCATTTCATTCGGTCTTGCGCAATCTGTTAAACGAATTTGCCTCTCAGGAATCATATTGGATAAACATTGAAGCAAATTTCGATAAAATTTGAACAACTGCAAGAATTTTTCATATGCTGGAAAACCCTGATTGCTGGTCATTGAAATAAGCATCATAAAATCGAATGGTGGAGCTGGTTGACCAGGATCTAAATATTCTTCATTCCATTTCTTTAAATAATCGACAATTGATGGATAGTAAGCGTTTGCATGCTGATGTAAATCAGAAAACTTGTTTTGCTTGAATAAACTCATCAATGTCACCATATTAAAACGATACAGTAATGTGATATCCTTCGGATGTTCTTTAGAAAATACACCTAGTTCTAAGTACTCCCCATTTTTAATACTATCCAAATCAGAGTAAAGTTCTTTCTCAGTCCACATAAATGATAATAAACAAAGAAATGTCACCTTTACCTGCAAACTTGAGTTTTTACTTTGGTTTCAATTTGTATAATTTTGTTCCTTCTTCTTTTTCAAAATGCTTACACAACTGATCCCCTAATTTTTGGTGATCTGTAATAATTTCCAAGTCTTTTGTTTTTCGGAATTCATTATACCTTTTGAAAACTTCAGTATTCCTATTCTGGTTACGACAAAAATCCAAATCAGATTGGATGAATTGTTGGATAATATCATCATCAGATTCTTGTTTAATAACTTCTTTTTTATCATTCACAGGATTATTGCCAATTTCTGACGAGTCAGGCTCATGGTGATTCAAAGGATTTTTGCATTTTTTGCAGGAATCATTATAATAATTCTTGTGTATTGAAAACATTTCATTAATCCGTTCACTAAATTGGATCAATTTGTTAATAAATTTAATTAAGTAAGGTGCACTTATCTTCAATACAAAGAAATCTGATTCTTGTTTTGGGTTTTCATCCATTAAGACGAAGACACAATTGGAAACATGGTATTTATGGTGAGCAATGGAGTTTCTCAAACGTCGACAATAATCTATTTCAGTTTTCTTATCAGAAATAATGAAAATTTCTCCTTTTTGTTGCATATTCTCCACAATTTCGTTTACATAAGAGGTATAGGTTCTTAAAAGTAGAATGTCTTTCTTGTCTAATAGTTCATAGACTTGTAACACAATTGAATACAAAGAATAATATAAAATTTGTCCATTATATTCATCACTCTGATATTGTTTCTGGTTTTTTAATATATAATCCGGCAATGGTTTGGTGTTTTCAATATATGAAATAATTTCTCTTTGGCTATTGAGTAGCAAATCCACATTACGGAATATATCAATAATTTCTTTTAATATTTCCAAATCTCCTAAAAAGGACTCCATTTAATTCTAGTTCAATTTGAAAATATTTTTGTGATTCAAAATAATACAATATTTTTATTCAAAAGGAAAACTGTCTACGATATTTAATTGATAAAGAATTAAACTCATTCCCAAAACAAAGTAGTGGCCGTTTATTATATTAAACCAAATGCTCATTTTGGTTTGAACTCATTTTGTGATTTTTAAAAAGACCGAAAGCCATTCTCCTATTTTAAAACGTAGGAATGCTCAATACCATCAACAAAAAACATTC
>JGI24731J21663_1001534_pt1 | contig 16953 bp, 13 predicted proteins | sample EPASupsiteHSE605_FD_21663 | JGI IMG/M metagenome (IMG submission 21663) | reverse complement strand
GGAATTTCACTTCACTATTTTTAAGATTAATATTTAACATAAGATATAAAATGAACTTAAAGCATATAAGTGGCTCACAACTAAGTTGTCATGGTACTAGTATTAGTCGATTTCTTTGTTAATATGGGTATGATCAAGTTACCACCCGAACGTTGCCAGGAAGTCAGTGTACGAAAAATTAGCGACAAAATTCAGCGACTAATGGAGCTTGATGATAGGCCACTCACTGAATCCAGAAGCTTTGGGAAACGTTTGCTCGGTAATTGCAGAGATTTGTCCCTTATGCTTTGCGCTGCTTTAAGAAATCATGGGATCCCTGCTCGTGTACGTTCGGGTTTTGCTACTTTCTTTGATCCAAAAAGTTATTTGATCATTGGATATGTGAGTATTGGGCAAGTAATGAACAGTGATGGATCAGAATAGACGCCTGGATGGACCAGATACAACACGAACGGGTACTTCTTCCTCCTGAACTGAAAGCCGGACTGGACAATTTAAAATATTGCTCCCTGGATGTAAAAGCAGAACATTTCATTACCGGCGGGCAAGCATGGCAGAATTGCCGGAAGTATGCTTGTGATCCTAACGACTTTGGAACATATAGTGATCTCAAAGGTTTATGTTCATTCGCGTAATATGATCCGTGATTTATTGTGCTTGAATAAAATTGAGGTTTTACCCTGGGACTGTTGGGTATGATGAGCGGAAAAAGAGTCAATCCTGCTGGGGACGAACTGGCTGCTCTTGATCGCATCGCAGAAATAACACAAGCCGGGGATTCGGCCTTTGATGAGATCCGGACACTTTACGAAACAGTAGAGAATCTTCCCATTCCACCGGGATATCAGTAACGAGGATGCTGGTATGGATACCAAAGAAATCATACGTGATATAGCCGATAAGAACTTTGATAAATTCAAATATGTTGAACAAATTCAATTTGACGAAGAATTACGTGACTTGATTATTGACCAGATGATTTCCAACAAAAACATTATGGTGTATTATCACTGCTACGACATTGTTTCAGAGGCAAGTCGCTCAAAGCCCGAGTTATTCTATAAGTATTGGAATACTTGTCGAAATTTATTACACCATGAAAACTCATATCATAGAGATATCGGACTCACTGTAATTGCAAATCTGTCGAAATCCGATGAAAATAACCTGATTATCGAAGTTATTGATGAGTATCTGGAACATGCTCGTGATGACAAATTCATGACCTCCAGATGCTGTATAAAAAACTCCTCAAAAATCTTACTTAACAAACCGGAGTTGATGAAAAAAATTATTGTTTATTTTATAAATTCGGCAGATAGTTGTAATTACCCCATAAAACAAAAAGAATTATTAATTAGTGATATAATTGAGGCATTTGATACCATTTACGATAAGTATGATAATAAAGTGGAATTGATGGATTTTGTCAGGGATAAAACTACATCCGGTAGCCCAAAAACAAGAAAAGCGGCAAAAGAGTTTATCCTTAAATACCAAAGACATTAACTATCTTCAATTAGGAATTTGAGCAATATCCAAAAAACATGTGTATACTTTAGCCAGAATCGAATTCATGCACTTCTTCACTTCTGTGCCACAATGATGGTACAATTGTATTTCTTACTCTTAATTGTATTTCTTACTCTTAATTGTATTTCTTACTCTTAATTGTATTTCTTACTCTTGACCGAAAATGCTTTTTCCAATAATTCCTGTATTCTCTCCTGCTTCATTTTTAGAGTATTTCGAAAAACTCCAATGTTTGATCGGTTGCTAATAAGAAGTATACAAATAATTCATTGAAAACCAGAGGTTTATCAAAATTCTTCAAGAGCTCATCCCAGAACCAATTTTTTCTCAATCAGTAAGAGTTTCAGAACTATTTTTCACGATCAAAAACCTGATTGATTATTTAGGTACGAGATTCTGAGTAGCGACCTTGATTTTGGGGGATCAGCTCCAGAATCAAGGTAATGGGAATCAGGAATCCACACAATAAACAAACTATTTTTAATGACAAGCCTGAATGAAATAAGGAAAAGAATAAACTGAAGGAAAAGAATAAACTAAAGGAAAAGAATAAACTGTGGTGGAAGTTCTGGTAATCTTTGGAAACAATATAAACCCGATAGAATAAACAAACGTTATTATAATATAAACACTGTCTATCATTATGGGTTAATATGAGACTTCACTGGATTGACGCTTTAAAAGGGATTGGGATTATACTTGTGGTGTTTGCGCACCATAGCTTACCGGTAGCGCTTGATACTTATATTTTTTCATTTCATATGCCTCTCTTCTTTTTCATCTCCGGATTTCTGTTTGACTTCGGGAAATATGCAGAATCGGCTGCAAATTTTGTAAAAGGAAGATTCAGATCTCTTATCGTGCCTTACTTCTGTTTTGCAGTGCTTACCTGCCTGTTTTATTTTTTGCTGGATACGGCATTCCAGCCAGAAGTCACAAATATTAAATTTTTTGAAGCCAGTGCCGTTTACGGTATTTATTCCATCATATATGCGCTGGGTCCCCTGGTCTCTTATAATCCACCGCTCTGGTTTCTGACCTGTCTTTTTGTAACTGAACTTCTCTTCTATAGATTTGCGAAGAAGTATTACGGAGAACCAAGAAAACTTGTACTCTGGCTTACTGCCGCAGGCGTGATCGGGTATCTTTATTCGGTTTATGTGCCTTTCAGGCTTCCCTGGAACGCTGATGTGGCTCTCTCTGCTGTGGTCTTTTACGGAGCTGGAAATTTATTCAGAAAAATCATAGAGCCAAAAAAAGAGTCAAGAGTAGAGCCAGAAGCAAAGTCCGGATCCGGTGCCTTTTTGGAGGCAGATTCGAAATTCAGGAAAGGAATCTCCCGAGTTGAGAAATTTTTCCCTGGAATCTTTCTCCTTTTGAACCTATTGTATCTTGGATACCTCCTGGAGTTTCCTACGACTGATAAGGTCAATATGAACGTGCTGAAATACGGAGGCTTCTTTTCGTATTATCTCCTAGCTTTTTCAGGAATTTTTGCCTTTGTTTATCTTTTCAAAAAAGTAGGGAGTTCAAAAATACTGGAATATTACGGGAAAAACAGCCTGATTGTGCTTGCGCTTCACTTCCCTATAAAAGATATCATGGCAAAACTTGTAGTTATCATTTTAGGTATCGATATTGAGTATTTTTATTACAATGCTGCTTTTGCATTGAGCTTAACGGTGCTGAACCTTCTCTGCCTGATACCAGTGATTTTCCTTATCAATAACTACTTCCCCTTCTTGATAGGAAAAAAAGGATCTTCCACAGAGTTTGAAGGCTTAAAAGCTCGTTTCAGAAAGTTTGTAAGTTAATGGAGCTGATCTCAGATTAATCCAGGAAATAACAACAAAAATGCCTTTACTTAAAAATTAATTTAAGATGAAGGATAATTTCTTCATCTTATTATTTTCGGTCGTGTCCACGAGTTATTGATCAATTCCGAAAAAGCGAGTACATCCCCAACATTTAAAGAAAATGTAGAGAGATTTTACGCTTATGGTTTTCAATAACTCACACCCACCACTTTATTTTCGTCTGTAAAGGAGTACACCAAGCAGACAGACAATTCCGAAAACCATCTCAAAGCCTGGAGCACTCTTTTCAGCTTCTTCTTTTATCACAGTATCGTTAGTGTCATTGGTTAGTCGTACTGACCCAATGCTGGTTAAGTTATTTCCCTGTTGTTCAGAAGTTTCCTGTTGTTCAGGAGCGCTTTTTGCTTTGCCTGTTATTGCACAGAAAGAGTATCCAGAAACATTGGCCGTGAAGTACAGATAACTTGCATCTTCCCCTGACATGTTAACTGGAAGTTGTTCCCATTTTTTATCATTACACCAGTTCAGGGTGATTGACGATAGATCTATACTTTTATCCTGGAGCCAGGACTTCTCAACCTTGAAGCATATTGCCGGGTTTTCGATGTTCTTCGATGATGCAATTCCTCCGTTCCCGACCCATACATTAAAGGACTTATAGACTTCACCTGCAGGAAGTTCGGAAACCAGAGCGGATTTATTTTTCAGCATCTCGGCAATAGTTGTGGTTTTTCCCAAAGTTTTCTTTGAATCAAAGCTCACGTACACAACGCAGGTTGCATTTTTTGAGAAATCAAATTTTGCCTCTTTGCCGTTTGTGATGAACGCCTGTGAAAGTTCCTTCACTTCAACATTTTTTGCAGGTTCGGGAGATCCGCCTGCACCGCCACCGCCGCTTCCACCGCCGCTTCCACCACTGCTTCCTCCGCTGCTATGATGACTGCTTCCTCCACTGCTGCTTTCATTGCTGCTTCCACTATCACTGGAGTTTCCGTTATCTCCATTACTTACATTGTCTCCATTGCTGCTTCCGCTGTCTACACCGGTCATATTGTTACTGTTACTGTTACTGTTACTTCCGTTATCTTCGTTCGTTCCATTGTTTTCAGTTTCATTATTTACAGAATTATTTCCACTAGCTTCTGTAACAGTTATCGTAGTCAGTTTTAAAGCCGTTCCGTTCTCATTTATTGCGGTAAGGTTAACGGTATAGGTTCCTGGAACTGTATACACATAAGTTTCTGTTTTACCTGTAGAGTCAACAGTCCCATCGTTTTCAAAGTCCCAGATCCTTCCAGTAACATTTTTGGAAAGATCAGTGAACCGGACTGAAAGAGGAGCAGAGCCCTGGCTGGTATTTGTCTGGAAATTTGCGGCAGGGAGTGAAGGTGCAGGCTCCATCCCGGGGGTTACCAGAGGCATATAGTCAATGTTTCGCTCACTTAGAGAGTAAGGTTCCTCAGCGATCCCATCACCATTAACATCTAAATGAGTCTGAGAGAAGCCATCTCCTGCAGGTGTACCCCAGAAGTTCCCGCCAACATAAGAACCACCTATGATATTTTGCCCTTTAGTTCTGGTAGTATTCCATGTGCATTCATCAGGCTCAACAAGCTTTAAATTTACGTTGTTGGAAAAGTAGTTATTATAAATTTGGTTATCCAAAGAATCATCAAGCCATAGGCCTGTACTACAATTTGAAATGTTGTTATCTATTATAAAATTATCAGGTGCGTCGCTTATAACTTGTATTCCTACCTCACAATTTGAGATATTATTACCTTTTAGTTTATTGTCTATGCTTTCAAAAATCGCTATTCCGGTGTCACAGTTTGAAAATTCATTATTGATAATGGATTGATTTCCACCTATCCATAAACTGATATCAACACCAGACGACAGATAGGAAAATTTATTGTTTTCAATGTTACAAGAGGATGCGACATCAAAGTTAATGCCGTATCCGTTGCCTGAACCTTTTATAGTGAAGCCCTTAATGGTAGTGCCACCGCTACCGGGCTGGAGATAGAAGGCTTTAGAGTCGCTTGCAACTTGAATTATCGTATCTTCCGGATTGCCTGATTCAGAAGCTATGGTCAAACCATCCACATTAACTTCAATGTTTCCAGAATAAATGCCGGGTTTGACAATTATGATATCTCCGGAAGTTGCGTCATTTACTGCAGCCTGGATTTTCGTGTAATTTCCAGTTTCGTCGTCGTCAACATAAAACGTTGCAGCTATTGCACTGCCAGCAATAGCTTGAAGTACAAGTACCACTGCAAACAAAATCACTCCAATTTTTTTTACTTGCCACACAAAAAAACCCCCAAGAAAGTATATTTTTAATATATTCACTTTATTAATTTTCCAAAAATTTCGCCCTCGACTATTATCGATTTATTAGCCAAGCCATGACTCTAATTTTTAAGGGGAATGAATGTTTTGAACTTATTCAAAATATAAAAAGCTGATTTTATTTTTAATGTTGGTATTGCTATATAAAATTTCCTAGAAAGTTAAAAAGAACAAACCTTGTTAGATGTTCAGGTAATATCCTGCGAGCCAAAAGCCGCATAACTACCTTATCATATTCACCTATTGGCTTGACAAACCCACTTTGTAAAGTTACATACTCATTAACCAGATTCAGAGAAAATATTTTTTCCAGGACAATGTCTTCTTTTCTTGGGTTATTTTTATAGCAGCATTTATTTATCGTGGAGCGGTCCCTGAATATTTTCCTGCAGATGAGTTCCCCCTAGCGTCAAATACTGATTTACTGGTTCTTTTAACCTATGTTTTTGCGATAGCCCTTATGGTTCTTTCTGAATCCCCGCAAAATAAATTTGGGCGCTGGACTCCTGAAGGCAGACTTTATTATGAAAAATGGAATAATTTTAAAAAGTATCTCACAGATTTTTCCGCTCTTAAAGAGTACCCTCCGGAATCAATAAAAATCTGGGATTCTTATCTGGTGTACGCAACTTCTCTCGGGATCGCAAAGGAAGTACTTCATAATATGGCTCTGGTCGTTCCGGCTGAACAGTTAAGAGAGAGTCACTTCTATTACATACACGACAATTATGATCAACTTGGTTCAGGTTTTGGGGAAGCCTACGCATCATCCGCTCCTTCAGGGGGCGGAGACGGAGTAGGCGGCGGCTCAGGGGGAGGGGGAGGGGGTGCCGAATAAGTACGCTGGATATTTTGAAAACCGCCGAAAAGAACAATGAAATCAACAGGCCAGAATAATACAGGACATGAAAAATTCCGGGTTGCAGACTTGCAGGAAACCAGAAGTCAGACCACTTAAACCGGACCTCTATCTGGAAGGCAATATTAACTGGAAATATACAAAAAATGCCTTTTTTCCTTAACTTTTTTGTTTTTTCGTATTTTTTAAGAGGACTTTGGTAAAATATTAATATTCTGAAAATAATAAAGAGTTGGAGGAAATTGGTTGCGACTTTCGAATGGTTCTGCTGAACCTGTCAGAAAAGCAAATATTAATTTTACGGCATTGAAAACGGTTATTCTTTTGCTGGTTGTCCTAAGCCTGGTGCCTTCAGCCAGTGCAAGAGACTACGCGCTGGAAGGAACTACGACGAATATAACTATTGATCCCAATGGGATAGTTCACGTTGAAGAGTCAATCTCGTATATATTTGAAGGAAATTACCATGAGGTTTTTAGAACACTCAATGTGTCGCCCGGGGAATCGATCCAGAATATAGAGGGATACTGTTCAGACAAAGCGTGTAAATTCAGTGTTAAACCGGTTTCCGAAGGATATGAATTGATAGGCGAGCTTCCAATCCCCACCCCGGAAAAAGTGACTTTTTTTATTTCCTACGATCATTACGGCGCGGTTAAAGTCCACAGGGATGTTTCCGAATTCCACTACAAGCTGTGGGGGGAAGAATGGGAGAAACCTCTGGGAAGCTTGAAAGGAAGCATTACGCTCCCTGTGAAAAACGAAAGTGAAATCCAGTACTGGATCCATCCGACTGGCTATACCCGGGATGCGAATGCGGAACAGAATGTCCTCAATATAAGGACAGAGGAAATCCCTTCCTATCAATGGTATGAAATCAGAGTAGTTTTTCCAAGAATCGAATCTCCTAATTCCAGCCTGGTTCAAGTAGATAATGAAGAGGGGCTTGAACAGATAAAATCTATTGAAAATGAATATCAAAAGAAAGGCTCGATCTTAAGGAACCTTTATTATCTGACAATAGCGGCTGCTTTCCTGGCCCTGGCCTTTCCGTTCTATATATACTTCAAATATGGGAGAGAACCAAAAATTGATTATGAGGCGATATATGAGAGAGAACCGCCTACCAATTCCAGGCCTGCAGTCGTCAATGCCATCATGCGTGGGAAAATGGGCACTCCTACAATGGACGGCTTTACAGCTACGGTTATGGACCTTGCTAACCTGGGCTATATTTCTCTGCGCACTGTAAAATCAGAAGAAAGCAGGGCATTAGGTCTGTTCAAATCCGAATCTGAAGATATTATAATTGAAATTATCGACCATGAAACCTATTCGGAAGCTAAAGGAAATTTACGCGAACTGGAAGGTTTCGAAAAAGATGTCCTGGATTTGTTAAGAAATCATGCCTCTGGAAATGGAGTTTCCTGGAACAAACTGAAAAAAGAGCTTGGAAAGGGAACTGATTTCTATGAATTTATCACCGCGTGGAATGAAAAAGTCAAAGCACATACTGCAGTTGATAAACTCTTCCGATCCACAGGAAACATATACATGAGTATATTTTCTTTAGTAACTTCGATAGTGGCATTTGTTTATTTAATTGCATTCTCGTCATATTTCCCTTCAGACGAGTTTCCCCTGGCGTCAAAGTTGAATACACTGATTATTTTTTTCTTCGCTTATGGGGTCATTATGCTGGTTTTCTTCGGAATGTTCGAAAAGATACTTGGGCGCTGGACCCCTGAAGGAAGACTCTACTACAAACGCTGGGATAATTTCAAAAAATATCTCACGGATTTTTCCGCTCTCAAAGAGCATCCTCCTGAATCAATAAAAATATGGGATTCTTATCTGGTGTATGCAACCTCTCTGGGAGTCGCGGAGGAAGTCCTTCGCAACATGTCTCTGGTCGTTCCGGCTGAACAGCTGAAAGGGAGTAGCTTCTATTTTATACACAGCAACTATGCTCAATTTGGCTCCGGTTTTGGGAACGCCTATGCATCATCCGCTCCGTCCGGAAGCGGAGGTGGAGGGGTAGGCGGCGTGGGTGGCGGCTCTGGCGGAGGCGGAGGCGGTGCCAGATAAAGTACTTTGGATAAAGAGAAGGTGATCTATATGATAGTAGAAATTCTGGTAATAGTAGTAATAATTCTGGGTCTGCTTTTCGTTTTAATTTACAATGATCTTATAAAACAAAGAAACAGGGTAGAAAATGCCTGGGCTCAGATAGAAGTCCAGCTGAAAAGGCGCTATGACCTTATCCCCAACCTGATAGAAACAGTGAAAGGATATGCGAAACACGAAAAAACTCTTTTCGAAAACGTTACAAAAGCCAGGGCTGCAGTAATGTCTGCAAATAATGTAAATGAAACTGCGGAGGCGTCCAATTATCTTTCCTCCACCCTGAAATCCCTTTTCGCAGTTGCAGAGAATTATCCTGACTTGAAAGCCAACCAGAACTTTATTCAGCTTCAGAAAGATCTAATGGATACCGAGAACAAAATTGCCTACTCAAGACAATTTTATAATGATACAGTTATGAAATACAACATCAGTATTCAGACAATCCCGAAAAATATTGTTGCTTCTTTGCTGGGATTCCAGAAAAAAGAGTTATTTGAAACCCTGCAAGCCGAAAGGGAAGTCCCGAAAGTTGAGTTCTGATTCAGCTTACTGATTCAGATCACTCATCCTTTTATTTACTCATTTTATTTAACCAGGGCCTGAAAGAATATTCCTGGGCAGAAAAGTTAATCCAGAAAAGCTTTTTTTATATTTTGAGAGCTGAAACGCAGTTCGAAATCCGGAAGAGGAAAAGGCAGCATTTTAAAAACAGAGGTGATCCGTAGTTAGGTGATCCGTAATAAATAGATAGATATTATTACATTGACCTTCCGCAGATGTCTGACAAATTCAGTACTTCACTAATTTTCACTTTTTCATGAACAATTCTTTTAGATTCCATTGTACACAATGAGAATATGACTGCATATCTTTTAAATTCAGTATTTCACTAAAAATCCGTCCTCTATGTTTTACCTTATCCATTTACCTCAGACACTCCACTACCAACCGAACTCTTAACTTTTTTCTCAGCCAATCCTCAATGAGAAGTCTAAACATATCAAATCTAAACTTATCCTCATCTATAACCTGAGGACCTTTTTTGACGATAGTAAATGCGGACATATGCCAGATTGGCCATTATATAATTAGGGGTAAAGGCCATGAAAGATGTCCATCGTTTAGATGTTAAAAGTGCTGAACAAAATTTTCTCTCCGAAATTGAGTTTGATTTTGAGCTTGCGCCTGGAGTTGCCAGGTCTATCCTTGAGTCTGTAAAATATCACTTTGATCCGGATTATTTTCATGAAAATGGACTTACTAAAAATAGAGTCCCTATAAACCTTGTTTCTTCTGATGAACCAGCAGGAAAACCACTTCTTAAATGCAAACTTGTAACCGTTTGGATAACCCTTTTCTCAAAGACTGATCTTGATATTTCCTCTGAATATGGAGTTGCTGCACTCAGAAAAGCAAGGATTCTTCGATATGCAGATGAAGCATATGAGCAAGGTGCTCTGTTTACTCACGAAGATTTAGCTTCCTTGCTTAATGTGAGTGGACGAACAATACGAAGAGATGTAAAGGAATATGAGGCACAGGGAATTGTTGTCCCCACAAGAGGTTACGTCAAAGATATCGGCTCTGCAGTATCCCATAAAACAAAAGCTGTCGAGCTATTATTGCAAGGATTTCAACCTTCAGAAGTTGCTAGAAGAATGCATCACAGCATAAAAAGTGTGGAACGGTATCTTCATTCCTTTGAACGTGTAGTGTATCTCAATGAGAAAAAGTTCTCAAATGCAGAAATCCGCTATTCTATAGGGATATCTGAAAGGCTTGTAGAGGAATATATGCAGCTATACAATAGATTCAAAGATGAAGGGAGTTTCACCTTAAATGAGATAAAATCAGAGGTCAAAACAAGCATTAAAAAAAAGAGGTGGGAAAGACAATGCAACAAAGTTCGGATTTTTCACCTACTCTCAGGAAGACCTTTGATAGCGCTCTAGAATACCTGCTTTATACAGAATATCGGTTTCTTGGAGGAAAAAGAGTAGTAAAAATGATTGTTAATGATGTCAAAGGCTTAATCGAGAAGTTTTTTCCGGATAATCTTGAGGTTGGTCAAGTAATATGGCCGGCTGCAAGCATAAATGAGTCGCATGAACAGCATAAAAAAATAGAAGATTACAGAATTATTCCAGTCAGGCTAAACCTGGTCATTAAAGAGGATCTGGAAAAGTATGAAAAAAAGGTAAAGAGAACTGAGATTGAAAAAGCAAGAGCAATAAGGTTATTCAACCAGGCTTATGAACAGGGAGGTTTGTTAACTCAAGTAGATGTAGGGATTTTACTCGGAAAATCAAGATCTTTAGTAAGTAAATACGTCCAGGAATATCAAATAGAACATGATGAGATACTTCCAACCAGAGGAAACATACACGATATAGGGCCCGGAATTACACATAAAGCAATTATAGTCAGGAAGAAGCTCGAAAAGAGATCGACAAGTCAGATCGCAAAGGAAACAAACCATAGTCCTGAAGCAGTTGATAGGTATATCCGCGATTATGGAAGAGTGAAAATGCTTATCGGAAAAAGAATGACAGTAGAAGAGATATCATATGCAACAGGGATAAGCAGAGGAGTTGTAGAACAATACAAGGATTTACATAAACTTGAAAACAGTGTCAATAGCAATGAAAAAGAATAAATAAATTGATGTTGAAAAGGAAGTTATAAAATAGCTAAATCTGGCATATGTCCGGATAGTAAAATGTTTTTTCTGAATGTATAACCATATATTTTTTAACAGGAAAGATATCAGCGTATAAAAGTACCTGATATTAGCATCTTTAGATGAGGTTCTTGGTTTAACCACATTTCTCATTCTGTATGATGATTCAATAGCAAATCTTCTTCTGTAAACCGTACTGACCTTTCTTGGAGACCATTTGACTCCAAAAACAACAAAACCAAGGTTTTCACATCCTCTTTTTCTTCTTTTACCTTTCAGATACTTGACGTCAATGACAATATTCAAAAGAATCTTTTTCTTGGAGTTATCCACAACATATTGTTCACTCCGTGCCTTATTCCCCTTCAGGATCTGCTTCATCCGCTCCCCTTTCTTAACAACCGGAACTATATATGGAATCTTGCTACCTTGCAAGAATTCAAATACGTCTATAGAATAAAACTCTCTATCCAGGCAGAGAACTTTAATTTTAAAATTCAGTCTTTCGATGAGGTTGATGAAATAGGAGAGGTATTCGACTTTTGTTTTGTTCTTTTCTACAGGAAGAACAGATACAGTAAACCTTTCGTTCCTGGTAATGATGTAAAGAGAGATGTATGAGTAAAAAGAGTTTGTTGATTTTTTAGCATGTCCACGTATCATATATTTCTCATTAGATGGATCTATTTTTCCATAATAAGGATCATTGGTATAATCTGCGGCGAATTCATAGCTTTTACTTGTTTTCAAGGTTTTTATGAGCCTTTGAATGAGAATCTTTTCATTCGATTGAACAAGTTCTATATCCAGTTTTTTAAGATGGTAACGTAGGGAAGTTTCGCACGCAACATTCTGATACTGTTTTGAGATAGAATGAATAGAATTCCTGTTAACTGCCATATTCACAACAGTATGAAAAATGCTTTCACTTGTAAGAGAACCATTGATCTTGATGGTTACATGGTCTGTGAGAGATTGTAATACGGCATCAATGCATTCTTTTGATCTTAATTCCATTGTAGTAATTATATTATGATTTATATAATTTAAAAGATATGCAGTCATATTCTCATTGTGTATAATGGAATCTAAAAGAATTGTTCATGAAAAAGTGAAAATTAGTGAAGTACTGAAATTGCATTTGAATCAAATATGACTGGAAATAAGGATATATGGATTATGGATTCAGACGGAAAAAACAAAATGCAGATAACAATAGATCCAGCATCAGACTCATGTCCAGTGTGGAGTCCAGACGGCACAAAGATTGCTTTTTGCTCTGAGAAAGGAGGAAATTATAGTATATACACTCTTAATATCGTTGAAAACAAAAAACTACCTGTTGCAAACTTTTTAGCATCAATAAACTCAGGAAGTGCACCTTTGAATGTCACATTCACTGACACAAGTACAGGAACCCCTTATGCATGGAAATGGAGTTTTGGAGATGGAACGTATTCAACCCAAAAGAAGCCAACGCACACATACAGTAAAACAGGAAAATATACAGTCAGCTTAACAGTAAAGAATGCGAAAGGCAGTAACACCAAAACAAGATCTGGATATATCGTAGTCTCCAAAAAATGAGCGTATAAACCTATAAAGGGTTGATTCTCAAAGTTATATTGGGTTATTGCTTGCGATTTAAGGTAAAAATTCCAAATTCTAAAGCTGGATAAGTATAAAATTGAAAAAGCAATCAAAGTTATGGTGGCACACCTACTCCTGTTACTTACAACTGAATTCGCCAGCACAACTTTGATTTGTTGATGTGCTTCTTTTTCTTTCCCTTTTTGAGTGAATTGACTTTCTCTTTCATTTGTATACTAATTAAATAATTTAAATTCATTGCATATATTTATATCTTTATTATATTATTATATCATTGACTATAGAAGAAAATTAACCGCCAAAACATGAATTTATTCCTTATGTTTTCACGAGGGGGAAATCGTGAAAATCAAAGGAATTGGCCTAAAAAACCAGGGAAATTTATTCTGAATCCTTTATACTTGTAGTATGTATCGGATTTAGAAGCCCCTAATAGAGATAATTTCCTTAGTATTTTCTCTATAGTCTTGAGATACTAAGAGTGGATACTTTGCAAAATTTCGTGCAATTGGTAGGTAACAGAATTACAAATTTATAAAAAATTTTGGCAAATAGCCATAAATTTTATGGGGATATGGGTACGACACTAAATTACGCTTTGGCTACAGTAAGTACTAACAAATTTGATTATGATCACCTTCAGGTAATGGCAATATTAAAGCGAAAACTAGGAATTCTTTTCCTAGTTGGTTGTTTTATTTTTGCAAGTGTTCCTACTGCTTCATGTACGAGTCCAGCACCAACGATTTATGTTGCGGGGGATGGTACTGGGGATTTTAACTGCAATGGGACAGATGACCATGTGCAGATTAACCAAGCTCTTGCCTATGTTGCAGCAAACTCTGCATATACAACTGTTCACCTTAAAGGGCCGTTTACGTACGTCATTAACGATACTCTATTAATCGGCAGCAATACGACTCTTGAAGGTGACTCCAGTGCTGTAATCAAATTAGCTGACCATGCAGGCTGGGATACAATGGAACCTCTGATCCAGCAGATGAGCAGTTCGGGAAATAATAACATCGTGATAAGAGGTTTCGAGGTTAATGTAAACCACGATAATAACACCGAATTTGCTAAGGGTAAAGGGTACTATAATGTCATTTACTTCATTCGTTGCAATAACGTGAAAGTATACAATATGTATATGCACGATGGACATGGAGATGGACTGAGGATCAGAAACAGTGAAAACATTCAGTTTTACAACAACACTGTATACAAGCTCGGACACGATGGTCTGTTTGCAATTGAATGTAGTTATGTAGAAGCCTGGAACAACACTATCACCTGCAGGACTAACAGCGCTCTTAGAATATGGAATTCAAACCACGTAAAATTTTATGATAATATGATTGACTCCTTTTACGACTGGAGTGCAGGCGGGCCAGGTATTCAGATCGAAAAGGCTTCAAGTATTATGGATGATATTGAGATCTACAATAATACTATCCATAATACCTATGGTCCTGGAATTTGGATTTTCAACTATGACACTGATCCTGCTACCAGAGACCAAGGGAAAAATGTCTATATTCACCACAATACTTTCTACAGCACAGGTACCAATCCTAGCATTACGTGGGTAGGAGGTATTGTAGCAGGCGGGTTTAATGACACTATCATTGAAAACAATGTCTTTGATGGTGCATACAACGCTGCCGTTGTCCACATGTATATGCTTGGTTATTCCTCAAGTTATTCCCCGACAGGCGGCTACATCACAACAGTTCGCAACAATATAATCATAAACACTCTAAAATGCAAAACAGACTCGGGCGGGGGTTATGGAGTGATCAATAACCTTCCTGAAACACACTCTTTTGTGTTTCAAAATAACTGCCTTTACAATAACTCAGCAGGTAATTATAAAAATTGCACATCGACAAGTGATATCTGTGTAGATCCTCTCTTTGCAGACCAGAAAAACCATGATTATCACCTGAAGTCGGTTGCAGGCCGCTGGAACGGGAATACATGGGTTCAGGACAGCGTGAGCTCTCCCTGTATTGATGCCGGATCTGAATCCTCTGACTATTGTAAAGAACCTGAAGATAATGGGGACAGGATCGATATCGGAAGATACGGAAACACAATTTATGCATCAAAATCGAATACAACATCGAAGAATACACATGCTCCAGTGATGACTTCCATTTCAAATGCTACAGTCGGGGTCGGAGAAAATCTGAACTTTACAGCGACAGCTTCCGATGCAGACGGAGATAGCCTTACTTACTCTGCCTCAGCCCTTCCTACAGGTGCAACTTTGAACAATGAATCAGGGTTCTTCAGCTGGACTCCGACTACCGGACAGGAAGGAACGTACAATATAACCTTTAATGTCAGCGATGGTACGTTAAATGACTCCGAGACTGCAAATATAAGTGTAATCAAAAAGAGCAGCAATATTGAAAATAACTCTATGAATCTTTCTGGAAAACTGTACGACAACCGATTGCGGGAAGCTTCACCTACCAGTGTATTTGCGAACGATGCATATCTTGATGTTGGAGGAATGAGTACTGGCAGGTACAGAGACATTATGTGGTTCAACTTAAGTGGATACGTAAGTTCCACACAGATAAACAACGCAACCCTCTCTCTTGTCTGGTATTATCCTACCAGTTCACGGCCAAATGATACTGTCATTGAAATTTACAGGCCTGCTTCTTCCTGGAACCCCAGTTATGTGAACTGGAATATGAGAAATAACAGTGTTTCTTGGAACAATTCAGGAGGAGACTGGTATGATAAAAATGGTGTGCTGCAGGGCAGTACTCCATACGCTACCTTGACTATAAAAGCTGACTCCATACCAAACAACACCTTGTGTGAGCTTAACGTGACCGATCTCATAAAAGAGTACGTAAGTGGCAAGTATGCGAACACAGGTTTCCTGATCAAAGCTCGCAGTGAAAGCAACAATTACATTGCTTTCTACAGTGCAGACTGCGGGAACGCAAGCAGGGTTCCAAAGCTGAATGTAACTTATAGATAAAGTTGTATTCTTAAAGGAGTTTTTCAGAACTTCCGTGCCGTTATAATCTTTATATGCCGGATTTTTTGGAAAATCTCCCTTTTTGTTTAAATTTTGTAACTATTCAGCCACTGATAAAAAAGTATATTTTTTCAGCAAAATGCTGCAATTCTCAGGATAATAGCGGCGCTCCTTTGAGCGCCGCGAGAATACCGTCTATGACAGGTAAACCATTCTTTCTGATTGTAGAAATGTAAGCTCTAATTCTGCAGAAAGCTTCCGCTCCTTGTATGGTTCTGAAAGTTCCTGATATTTTCTGCTGTAGTTTCATCATTCTGATGTCTCTTTCTGCCTGGTTATTTTCAAATGGAACTCCCAAATCATTGAGGAATCTCAAGATCGGTTCTTTGTGTTCTATAAACCTGTCCAGTAAGTTCCTTGCTTTGGTTTTTGGGTTTTTACCACGTTTTCCCTGTTTTTCAGGATTTAGAGAAGGTGGATTTTCTTCAATCCCTTTAATGATGATGGCATTGAACCTTTCTTCTAACGCTTTAATTTGCTCAAAATCCAGGTCTTTGACTTGCTCTTTACACTCATCAGTATATTTTTTCATTTCTGTCAATAATTCATTCATCTCTTTAGCCCATTGCTGTTTATAGTTCTCCTCAATTCCAGTAAGTTCTCTCTGGAGATGAGCGTTGCAAAGAGCATGATCACATTCATAACCGTTATAGGGTTTCCATCCATCATGAACTGCTATTCCTTTAAATTCTGGAAGAATTCCCATAGCATTTATTGCTTCTGATCCTCTTTTTGAGTGAGCAAAATAACATGTGTATTTGTCATTTGAAGCTACATGAAGCCAATGTCTTTTTCCTTCAATTTTCATCCCAGTTTCATCACAATGGATTACAGGCGAAGTTATTAGCTTCTTCTTAATAACGTTCTCAAATTCTTCTAAATTCTGGAAACATTCTCTTTCTGC
>JGI24731J21663_1001459_pt1 | contig 17882 bp, 19 predicted proteins | sample EPASupsiteHSE605_FD_21663 | JGI IMG/M metagenome (IMG submission 21663) | reverse complement strand
CGGCGTTGTAGACATAACTCTAATTATATTTATAATTTTTATATTATAAATAATATTTTAAATGATTTTAAGTTCATGGTGATGCAAGTGCGTAAGTCCTAAAGTTATTATAGTGGTCTAATGGTCACAATGGTCTAATGGTCACAATGGTCTAATGGTCACAATGGTCACAATGGTCTAATGGTCACAATGGTCTAATGGTCACCATGATATAATGGAATGGTCACAATCGTGAATGTTGGCTCAGTTGCTATGTATTTTTGGACTCTCTAATGGTCACCATGATATAATGGAATGGTCACAATAGTATATAGTCACTATACAAAAATCTTATAATAAAATTATTAGTATATTTGATTAAGTAAATGACTGGTTCCTGCAAATCTTTTTTGATTTAAGCATGGAACTTTATCGTATCCAAATCAATCGAAAAGCGGTGAGCCTATTATTGAGCAAAAATTTTATGATAATATCAATGTGCTGGAGTGCATTGAGAAAGATGGGATAAAGATCGAAATCCTCGAGTATAAAACTCTTCGAGGGCTTCGAGATATCTGCCTTGCAAAGAATCTGTACTACATTGAGAAAGCAGGAATGAGCCTCAAGCAAATAAAAATCACCCTTAAGAATAGTGCAGTAACTACTGAGCGGGGAGCCCTGTATTTCCATAAGGGGAATATCTGCACGGAATGCGAGACCGGAGGAGTCGGGGGCCTTGCAAAGAAATTGATTAAAAATAAACTGACAAATGAGTCTGCTTTCACTCCGACTTACTCAGGTACAGGTGAAATTTTCCTTGAACCCAGTTTCAGCCATTTCATACTCATGGAACTGAACAATGATGCGATTATTGTAGACAAGGGAATGTTTTACTGCTGTGAAAGAGGGGTCAGTGTAGAAGTTTCATCCCAGAAAAACCTGTCATCCGGGCTTTTTGGAGGAGAAGGCTGGTTCCAGACCAGAATCAGTGGAACTGGTCTGTGTGTACTTGCTATTCCAGTACCTCTGGCTGAAGTTCTGAAGTACGAGCTTAACAACGAAAGATTGCAGGTTGATGGAAATTTTGTATTCCTCAGGTCGGCTTCTATCAACTTTACGGTCGAGAGATCTGCAAAGAACCTGGTTGGAAATCTGACCAGCGGCGATGGAGCCCTTCAAACCTTTGAAGGCACAGGGACTATCTGGATGGCTCCCACACAGTTCGCGTATGGAGCACTTGCGGGGTGCAATTATCCTTCTGCTGCAAGAATCACAAAAAACAGTGGCAACAGTAACGAAGAATGATTCTTTAAGCCTTGGCATGTGAGTTCCTTCACTATAAAGGAGAATGTTTGAAGAAGGAGAGTGTTTGAGGCAAAAATGAAATATGCCTCTCTTTTTACATTTTATCCTTAGACTTTCCTTCTTCAAAAAGATTTAAAATTCTCCAAGGTCTGTCCATCCAAGCTCTTTCATTTTCTCAAAGTCACTTTCTTTTACCTTAGCAACGTAAAAAAACTCGCCGCAGGAATAATAAAGGTCGCAGCCCTCTACTTTGTTTACGTCAGAGAGCTCTATATTGTATACGGTTCCATAGTAGGCAATAATCAGTTCTGATGGAGTCGGGGCTTTGGCAAACTGGATATTTCCTTCCTCATACCACTGGTCCCAGGGAGTTTTTTCTTCGGTTATCCTGTATTTCATATCCGCAATATTTCCTTTCCCGCCTGCCCCGGTAATGTTATCAACACTATCTGCCTCCTCAATGTTATCAGGCTCTTTTCCGACAGATTCCTGGGTCATTTCATCCCATTCTCCATCGATAACAGCAGACGTTACATTCTTCTCAGAGACAGTGACTTCTATTGTGTGGGGAGTGAGGACCTGGGTTACCATCTGTTCTGTCCGGTTCCCGTAACCTCCGTGTCTGCTTGTAAATGTATAGGTAAGTAAGTGCTGTTCGGGAATTGTCTCCATTACTTCGTGTTTTTCCAGCTTCAAGTCAAAGCCGTCGAAGCTGTACGTGGGTGCATTTTCTATCCAGGTCTTTGCTATTTTTTCAGCTTCTTCCGGCGACGTGGAAAGGGCATAAGCTCTGAGTTTAATTAGTTCTGAATCGATTTCCTGAAGACCTTCAGGCATATATTCGGAATAATAAGGGTCCACAGTTACGGTTTTTTCTCTATTATCCTCAATCAGACTGATCTCCAGTGTTCCTACATCTGTGACTACAGGCTGCCCTTCCTGTGGAGTATAGCTGTCGTTCATTTGAAGGAACTCCTTTTTTTCAAAGAGGTTGATAAGATCTCTGAAAGCGCTTTCATTGAAAGGCTTTTCATATGTTTTCATGAATTTTCCTTCAGTGTCAGATGTTGTGAATACAACCGATGTGTTGTTAACGGTTAACTCCTGTGCCTGCATTTCAGGGAGTGTAAACCCTCCGTACGATTTATGAGTTATCGTTGCATCCGTTGAGATCTCTGTCTGTCTCTCAGCACATCCGGTTATGAAAGTTAACAGCAGTATAACCAGTATAGGAATTGCTTTGTTAATTAAGATCCCTCCTTATTCATCGCCTTCGGATTTGCTGCGTTCAAGGCTATTTCTAACTGAAGCTTTTTCTTTATTATTGGATCTTTTCCCAATTTGTTTCTTTTGCTCCTGTTGATATTTAAAAATTATTTTGTATTATGATTTTTCATACTTTTGACTCATTTATTCGTTTTCTGGAGCTTTTTCACTACCTAACTGCCAGATAAGATTTTCTGGCTTTTTCATTACCTAACTGCCAGATAAGATTTATACCTGTACGCTAATGATTATACCATTGGTATATATTTGGAATATCTTGAAGTCATTATTTATTTGCCTTTAAAAGAATGCCAATTTACCTTAGAAGGAATAAATCAGATGAGATTACAACTTATTAACCTCCTTTTATTTTCTGACAAAAGAAAAAACTTTCTTCTGCTATTGGCTGAAGGGCCCAAGACTATTGATAATGTTCTTGATTTGCTTCATGTTTCCAGGATTTCCCTGCTCCCTCAGATAAAAAAGTTAAAAGAAGAAGGATTGATTGTCCAGGAGGGAAATATATGTCGTCTGTCCACTATCGGTGAGATTTTAATCAAAAAAGTACAACCTCTGGTGGACGTAGCCATTTTATTCGAAGAAAATGAGTATTTCTGGAGTCAGCGGAAATTGAACGCCATTCCGTTTTATCTTTTAAAAAGGATAGGAGAGCTTAAAGGTTGTCAGCTAGTTGAGCCAAGTGCCGCTCAAGGATTCGATCTCTTTCCCGACCTGGTTAATTATTTTGTCGGAGCTCCAAAGGTTATGCTTCTTTTTTCCTATTTTCATCCTCATATCCCTTCCTTTTCCCTTGATCTTGCAAAAAAAGGCGTAGAATTAAGGCTTATCTTTAGTAGAGATTTATTCGAAAGGTTTTCCATGGATTTCCGGAGTAAAGGGGAGATGATTTTGGCTCAGGAAAATGCTTCCGTCTTCGTGAGACTTGAAAAAACCATTGAAATTCCTGCAGTGATCGCTGTTTCGGAAAATAAGCTGCTTCTAGGCCTTTTCAACAAAAAAGGAGGTTTTGAAGGCCAGTACCTTCTTAGTTCAGAGCCTGAGACTTTGAGCTGGGGTAAGGAACTTTTTGAGCATTACATTGAAGGATCAAGAAAGATTTCTTCAATGGACTCGCTGATAATAGTTTAAATATTTCTAAAATTCGGTAACATGTAAAATATCCTGAATTCATAACCCTTAGCTGCCCTACTCTCTTATTGCCGTACTTTTTCTTAATAACTCTTTACTCTTGTGGCGCAATTATTTAATTCCAGCTCATAGTATCATTCAGATAAACTCTTCAAAACTGTTTTTTAGTAATTTCACTCTGAAAAAGCTCTCTTGCAGGTAACTCTATGAAACGTAACTCAAAGGAATGGAAAGAAAAAAGGGCCGAATTTCTCAAAGGCAAAACCTGCGCATGGTGCGGCTCTTCCGACTCTCTGTGTATCCATACTCCCCGGGCCTTTTCTCCGGCGCAGGTCAGGTCCGAGATTTACAGTGCTTCATACGCCAGATTCAGGGAGGTTTACAGGCAGAAGTACCAGAAATTCGAGTGCATACCAACTGGCAAACACCGTCATAAAAGTCACCTTTCCTGGCATAAAGCCTCGACTGTACATAAAATTGATCCCGACCACACAGACCTGGAAGAACAGTATATTGAGGTGCTTGTTGAAGATTTGGGAGAAGGCAGCTTCAAAAAGTTTTATCATGAATGGCTTGAAGAAACCGGGATTAAAGAACTGATCGAAGAAGAAATTAAAAAAGCCGAGGAAGAATACGAGTCTCTGAAAAATGCGATTGCACTCTGCAAAAGCTGTCATTTTGCAAGTCTAAGAGGTATGGATCTCTGCCCTGTATGCAGGAATAAGTATAAGTCTTTAAGCTACGAGACCTGTTTTGGGTGTCTTCCCGAAGAGAAAAGGGCTGAATTTCTGGCAAGGCAAAAGGAAAAAGAGGACTTTTCGGAGAATCCGGGGCAAACTTACGAGAAATAGTTTTCCGGCAAGCTATAATCCTTTGAAGCTGGAACCGTTTTTTATCTTTCTTTAGAAGAGAACCCAGCCACTTCCTCCACATGCCCTGCAAGTTCCTATTTCCACGTTTCCGGATCCGCTGCAGAGAGGACAGGCTATTGCAGGCTGGGCAACAAGTACGTCTCCCTGTCCCCCGCAGGCTTCGCAAATTCCACCTTCAGCATGTCCGGTTCCGTTGCACAGCGAGCACTTTTCCGGGGCATACTCAGTATCTACATAAGTATACATCATTTCATCAACCTCAAAGGTACGATTCCAGTAATATTTTCTAAGCAAAAGAATTCTTTTGATACATATTTTCGGCTTTCTGGGTTAAAAGAGCTTGCAAAAAGATAAAAAGGAAAGGGTTATAACCTAATTGACAATCTTTCATTTTTATTCGGTGTCTATCGGCTTTTCTCATTTGTATTTTAAAATATTCCTAAAGTATTTTGAGGCCATTCAAAGATTGATCTTCAAAATTAACGAAAAATTTTATTTCTGGCTTTTTCCAGTTGTCAGTTCTAGGGAGGCTTTTTATAAAGGAAAGTTTTCGCAGTAATATGATTTTCTTTCGTCTGTTCTTTCTAAATGTCTGTTCTTTCTAAATCTTTCTAAATTTTACTTATAACTCTTTACTTAGTAACATAGAATACTATTTTTAGCGACTCCGTAGTTTTAAATAACATTAAAAAAATAATATTCATCGAGAGATAGATTTTGGGGTCTTGCCCGGGGGCGCAGACTTTAAAATGTATATCTTCTGAAATTAAAATGTATATCTTCTGAAATTAAAATGTATATCTTCTGAAATTTAGGGGGTTGAAATAATGGTAAATCCGGTTACTCCGCAGTTTTTGTCAGCAAATACGATAAAAAGCGATAAAGTCGTCAATAAAAACGGAGATCATCTGGGAAAAATTGAAGAACTAATGGTTGACCTCGAGTATGGTACTATAGCATATGTCGTACTTTCTTTTGGCGGGTTCATGGGTATTGGAGACAAACTTTTTGCTGTTCCCTGGAAAGCTCTTTCGCTACGGCCTCATGAGCACGCTTTCACTCTTGACATTAGCAAGGAAGTCCTCGAAAAGGCAGAAGGCTTTGATAAGAGCAACTGGCCTTTAACTCGCGAGCGGCTTTCCAACATGTATACTTACTATGGGTATGAGCCTTACTGGCAGATGAAAGTACCAGAACCGAGAATGTAAACACACTCTGGAGGCATGATGACATGTCTCCAAGAGTTCAAAGATGATTCAGGGTAAAATCATGTATTACCTTAAAAACTTAGCCTGTTAACGAAAGCCTAATCTGTTAATGCAGAAAAAGATAGAAAGCTTCAGTTTACATTTCACTTTTTTTATTTCAGTGGTTATGTTTTACTAATTAAACTTTTTTTTTAAACTTTCTTTTTAAGTTTTCTTTTTCCGTCAAAAAAGTTGCTAGCAGCGACTTTTTGATTTCCACCGCATTACTGGGACAGAGTTCACGACAGCAGTAGCATAAAATGCACTTCTCCTTGTTGATCCTGAAACTCCCGTCTTCGAGTCGTTCAATAGCGTGGGGAGAACAATTAAGATAACAGGCTCCGCAGCGGGTGCATTTTCTCCGGTTGATCAGGGGATAAATGGTAAAGTATTTGCCAAGGCTACGGGTAAGAAAAGTAGGAGCTGTGCTGACTCCTCTGCTGGATTGTTTGTATTTCATTTTTACTTCTTTTAGCGGGGTTCCGACAACAACCGGGCACTGGTTTCCGAAACCTTTCTTGAGAACACCTGAGGTTGTTGGGATCTGAAGAGGATCTAAACCAATCAGTTCCGCAGCAACAATATCCAGGGAAACACAGTCCGGGCTTGCCAGAATTACACCGGAATTTACAGGTTTTCCATGGGAAGGCCCGTTTCCTTCCATGCCCACAATTCCGTCCATGACTGCAAAATGCGGCCTGATTATAGAGTATATGTCGGCAACAGCTTCACCAAAAAGCTCTCTTTTTCCAAGAAGATGCACGTCTTTGCGGCATTTCAGAGGAAGGGCTCCGAAAAAATTCTTGACCGCGCCTGTGTAATAGGTGAGTTCATGAGTTTTCAATTTCGGGAGAGATATTACAACATCGGCTTCAAGGACAGGATTTGCAAGGTATAATTTTTGGAATTGAAGGGGGTCAGGGACATCTACAAGGGTAAAGCCTGAAGTTTCAAAATTTACTATTCGGGCTCCAGTCTTTCGAGCAGCTTCTTCTATGCCTGAAACCTTCAGGGCTTTTGCGGTGGCTCCGGGCCTTGAGATCCCTGCACCGTCTCCTACAACCGGTTTTCCTCCTGCTTGAAGCACGAATTCGCACATTGAAGCCACTACAGAAGGGTGGGTTGTGGCTGCAGCTTCCGGAGTGCTGGCTGCAAGGACGTTTGGTTTGAGGAGTACGTGGTCTCCGGGATCGATTATGTTTTCAAGATCTCCGACAAGCTCCAGAGCTTCTGCTATTGCTCTTTTTGTGTCAGAATAATCAGGGCAGCGGACTATGGAGACTTTATTCACGGCTAAAATATAAATGAGCTTATTATTGAATTTCTTTCCGGTTCGAGCTACGGCCTTTCTCTCAAATCACCACGTTAATTTTTCTTCATCTGTTTTTTTGTCTTTCCTTATTTTCGTTTATCTATTTTTAATTCCTATCATGGAATCTATCTCTTCAGCTATGTTTTCGAGCTCATCGAAAAGCCTTTCCGAGTCTTTTCGCATTTCCTTTACTGCAGCTTTCAGGCTGCCCCCTCGCAGATATATCAGGCGTTTTTTCCTGTAAAGGAGGCCTGAATCGTTTAGGTTCCTTAGATGATGGTTTACTCTTGATATTTTTATATCAAGGTCTCCAGCAAGGGCTTCTGAAGAAGTTATTTCGTCATTTGAGAGTTTATCAAGCAGGCTAAAAATTATCCTGGTCGCGGTATTTTCGGTGTCTCTGCCCGAAGAGAAGCCGAAACTATCACAGAACCATGAAAGGTCCTCTTCAAGGCTTTTGATGTGCGGTTTTTCAATATTTCTTAGTATGATCTCCTGAACCATCTGGGTAATATTTTGGAGTTTCACATATATATATTTTCTTAAGATTCGTAGATATCATTTCTATTTTTTAGTAATCATATTTATTTTTCCTGGTAATTTTTAAATACAAGTTTTGCATTATATGCAGATAGTTGGGCGTTTCCTCGCTCAATATGTTCACCAATTCTGTATTGACTTATAACTGCCATTTAATGTTCAGCTAATATTGAATCACCTGCGCATAAGGAGGAATAAAATAGTGATTATCAGACCTATTGGCGAACGAGTGTTACTCAAACATCAGAAGAAAGAAGAAGTGACAAAAGGTGGAATCTATATCCCTGAGTCTGCACGGCAGGAGAAAAAAGAAGGAATTGTTATTGCTGTGGGGACCTTTGAAGACGGGAAGGAGCTACCTCTGAAAAAAGATGACCGTGTGATTTACGGGGGATACCAGGCTGATGAGATTGAAATTGAGGACGAAAAATACATTTTTGTCGACTTTAAGGATATACTGGCAACAATCGTGGATGAATAATGTTGAAAGACGTCTGCTCTGAATAATATAATGAATCAGGATATACTCAGACTTAACAGGAAAATATTTTGTCTCAATCAAGGTGAATGTGAATGGCTTCAAAGCAAATAATGTTTGACGAAAGTGCCAGAAAGGCTCTCTTAAATGGTGTGGATAAAGTTGCTAACACCGTCAAGATCACTCTCGGACCAAAGGGTCGTTATGTTGTGCTGGACAAAAGCACAAAACCTGTTGTCACAAATGACGGTGTAACCATTGCAAAGGAAATAGAACTTCACGACAAGTTCGAAAATATGGGGGCTAAACTTGTCAAAGAAGTTGCCTCCAAAACCCAGGACAATACCGGAGATGGAACTACTACTGCGACCCTTCTTGCTCAAAGCATGATAAGGGAAGGCCTGAAAAATATCAGTGCCGGAGCAAATCCCATAGATGTCAAGAAAGGCATTGAGATTGCAACAGAAAAGGTTGTAGGCTACCTCAAGAGTAAGAGCGTTGAGGTAAAAGGCAAAGAGAAGATCATACAGGTGGCTACCATTTCTGCAAATAACGACGAAGAAATAGGCAACCTGATCGCAGACGCAATGGAAAGAGTCGGATACAACGGAGTAATCACCGTGGAAGACTCAAAGACAATGGAGACGAGCCTTGACGTCGTGGAAGGGATGCAGTTCGACCGCGGGTTTGTTTCCCCCTACATGGCAACTGATCATGAAAAAATGGTCTGTGAGTTTGAAGAGCCCTATATCCTGATTACGGACAAAAAAATCAACAGTATGAAGCAAATTGTTCCTGTGCTCGAAAAGGTTGCTTCTGAAGGTCGTTCCCTCCTGATTATTGCCGACGATGTCGATGGAGATGCTCAGGCAGCCCTGATCTTAAATATAATTCGTGGATCCCTGAGGGTTTGTGCTGTCAAAGCTCCAGGATTCGGAAACGAGAGAAAGGAGATGCTAGAGGACATTGCTATCCTGACGGGCGGGCAGGTTATCAGTGAAGAAAAGGGCATGAAGCTTGAGGAATTCAGTGACTACATGCTCGGAGCTGCAAGAAAGGTCACTGTTGACAACCATAAGACCATCATTGTGGAAGGCAGGGGCGACAAGGAAAAGATTGACGAGAGGGTCAAGCTCATCGAGGCCCAGGTTAATATTGCCGATGCTGACTACAGAAAGACTGAACTCAAAAAACGTCAGGCAAAGTTAGGGGGCGGCGTTGCAGTGATCAAAGTGGGTGCTGCAACCGAGACCGAGCTGAAGGAAAAGAAGATGAGAATCGACGACGCTCTTAACGCCACAAAAGCCGCAGTTGAAGAAGGCGTGGTCACCGGGGGCGGAGTAAGCCTTTTCCGTGCAGCCGCAGTTCTCGATGTCCTGTGCCTTGAGGGCGACAGGCAGGTAGGTGTAAAAATAGTCCAGAGGGCCATTGAAGAGCCTGTTCGCCAGATCGCTACGAACGCAGGCAGGGAAGGTGCCGAGGTTGTGGCAACCATCAAGGCCGAGTCCAGCGAACTCTTTGGGTACAACGCAAAGAAAGATGTCTTTGAAGATCTTTTCGAAGCAGGCGTGATAGATCCAACAAAAGTTGTCAGAAGTGGCCTCCAGAATGCAGCTTCAATTGCAGGCATGATGCTTACGACTGAAGCTCTTGTAACCGATTTCGATGAAGAAAAGGACGAAAGGGCAGCTACAATCATAATCTGATTTCAGTCCTTCTTTCCTTTCTTTCCTGTACATGTTCAGGGATAGTTAGCGGCGCTCCTTCGAGCGCCGCGAGAATAGCCTCTCTAACATTCAAACCATTCGTTTTTGGATTTGCACTTTTTTGTTCCTTTCTTTTGAGGGTTTAGGGAAGATGGATTTTCTTCAATTCCTTTCATGACTATAGCATTGAACCTTTCTTCCAGCGCTAATTTGCTCAAAATCAAACTCTTGGATTTGCTTTTTGCGCTCATCAGTATATTTTTTTATATCCTTTAACAGCTCGTCCATCTCTTTAGCCTATTGCTATTTATAATTCTCTTCAATTCCAGTAGGTTCTCTCTGGAGATGAGCGCTACAAAGGGAAATGATTACATTCGAAGGAGAAGTCTTGAAAAAGAAATATATAAATTTAGAGTACTATAACCTCTTGAATAACATAATCCCTTCTCTATTATCGGAAAGAGATTGATGGAAGAGGCGGGTTTAATTAAAGGAAGAAGATGAATAGGTACTTGTATGAATACGCGGATAAGGGATAATTCTTGTATACGAAGAATTAATGAGAAATATATATTGGTCGAGCGCGTACCTGATGTGGAAGAATATCAAAAACTGCGTGCTAAAGTTGGATGGGGTAGTAAAAACTCTGAAGCCTCTAGGATTGCTTTAAACAACTCTCTTTTTTCCGTATGTGTTATGTTAGAAAATAATATCATAGGCTTTGGGAGAGTCATTGGGGACGGAGGAGTTTATTTATATATTCAGGATGTTATAGTACTGCCAGAATTCCAAGGCCAGGGAATTGGAAAATGTATTATGGATGCAGTTATGGATTATCTTAATACACATACATTCCCTGGAACTTTTGTAGGTTTGATGGCAGCAAAGGAAGCTTCTGGATTTTATGAGCAGTTTGGTTTTGTGAAAAGACCGCCAGAAGGACCTGGCATGTTTAAGATTATGTAATAGAATTTTTTATGTGAAACAAAATATCGTTGTTTCCAATTCCCGAGTAGATAATTTTTTAACCTTATCCCTTCAGTCATTATCAGTCATTATGATACTTTTGTAAGACTATTTATCAGTAGTTCGTTACGATACTTGAAAGATTTAGGATTTAGCGTAAACTTTTCTCTTGCTAAAAAGGTGAAACGAAACATGTTTGAAGTCTACTGCGACTCCTCTTATAATGAAAACGAGGACTCTTATATCGGCTGTACAATTCTTAGGGACGGCAGGCAGATCCACCAATCCACAACGAAAATCCCGAATGTCCCTGAAAACAACCTGAGTTGTGAACTTGCAGCCCTTGATTTCGCAGTCACACTAGCTAAGGTTTTTTCTGAAAATGACAGGGATATATTTATTTATAATGACTCTACGGAAGCTGTAAAGTTTTTTCAGGCTAAAAAGAAAGAAATTGAAAAGAAGTTTTCGGGATCAAGTGTCAGTTTTGAATATATTCCTCGAGAAAAAGTGAATCAGGCAATTGCTGACAGTCTTTCTAAAAAGTTTCCTGTCTTTTTCCTGGACATCCCTACCTTTGAGGTTGAATCTTTTTCACGGCGGGAAAGTATTCTATCAGATATTGCCCGAAACGGACGTAACATCTTTTATTTGGAAAAAAATGAAGAACAGTCTACGAATAAAAAGACCTGCTACAGGCTGGTAATCCGTACTGTGGAAAAAACCCTTTCAGATGACCGACTTTATCTTGTAAAAAAAGGAGGGCCAGGAACTCAGGTAAAAGCCGCAGAAGAGATAAGGAAAGACCTGTCTGATCCATCAGTCGTTTCGTCCCTTAAAGAAAAGGGCGTCAGGCTTGAAAACTCCTATTTCCTGCTAACGGATGAGACTTGGGGACTTCGGGGTACGGACAATCAGGCATATTCCATCCTGCCTGCCTCAGTTCCTCATAGGATCATCTGTGACGAAGTAGATCGATCCCCCCAAAATTTTTTTAGAAGAGCCGAGAGATTCAGGTAATTTTCCTACCTTGCCGACTTATCCTGCCAACAATACCCAAATACTCAATTTAAAAGCTTGAGAACCCATGAAATCCCTGGACTACAAACTACAAATTCTGCTTACTACTTTTATCAGCTGTTTGCTTCTAGGCAACCTCCTCGGCAGTAAGCGGATTGAAATATTCGGCATCGCTACATCCGTAGGTCTTCTCGGATATCCGCCTACTTTCCTGATCACAGATATAGTAGAAGAAGTTAAGGGAAAAGAGACTGCAAACATTTTTGTACATGCCGGTTTTCTATCCCTCTGCATTGCATTTTTCTTTGTTTCTTTAAGTACAGGGCTGCCTCCTTCTTCTACATATTATGGTAATGAGGCTTATACTAGTGTTTTTTCAAACTCTCTGCGCATGATTGTGGCGAGTATGACCGCTTTTATTATAAGCCAACACCATGACATATGGGCCTTTAACTTCTGGAAGCAGAAAACAAACGGTAAATACCTCTGGCTCAGAAATAACCTTTCAACAATTGTCTCCCAGTTAATTGATTCCATTGTGTTTATGTTTCTCGCCTTCTATCGGGTGACTCCAGAGGTAGATGCTGTCTATGTTTTCCGTATGATTTTGCCGCTCTGGATCCTTAAAGTGGGTTTTGCCCTGCTTGATACTCCATTCGTGTATCTCGGAGTTAGGTGGCTTGCTTCCGAAAAGGAAAAGACGGATTTCAAAAATATGAATCCGGTCTCTGAAAATACAAAGCTGGTCTCCGAAAATATATGATCGACCTTTGATTCATCTGAATGAAGATAAGTCAGCCTTCTAGACGGATAAAAACAGATTAAATGCCTGAAAAAGGCTGGGTTCAGAAATCTCAGTTCAGAGTAAGTACCCAATATTTATTGGTATCCCCATCCTATATACCATAGGGGTGCTAATTATGGTAGAATTTCCTGAAATCGAGATCCGGAATATTATACCCGAAATCCGACAGAATGCGGGAAAGGAGTATGAAAAACAGACTGAAAAGCTGACTAAGTCGGGCAAAGAGATAAATATCCGGCCTGCGGGCGCTCTGGAGGGGGAAATCTGTAAATCTTGTCTGGAGATGCCTGAAGAGCAGCGCAAGACTATGATCCTTGAAATACAGCAGGTGGCCGAAGAGATACTTAAAGCCCACAAAGTTATTACGGAGCTAAATGATCTTTTAAAAGGAGAATGGTTCCTTAAGCTCCAGAAACCCGGGTTTGAGAAGAAGCTGGTTCTTGCAAAATACGGAGAAGAGATTTTTGTAGGATTTTATACTTATTCGGGCGATGTCCCTATCCCTGATCCTAATCTTGTTCTGCTTTCACAGAATGGGTTCTGGTACCCGCAGAGGATAGAGGAGAAATTTGAAGAAATGGTTTCTTCTTTCTTCACAGGAGCATATGGGGACTATGATTTCCTAAATATTTTCCCTGAAAACCTTGAAAAGTTCCAGGTTTTTCAGCAAGATTTTGCAAAAACACTTAAGGAACAGGGCTGGGATAGACCGGATGTAGAAATTCTCGAAAAAATAATGCCAAAAAATTAAGATTAGCCAAAAAATTAAGATTATTCCATAAAACTGGTTTCACACCACGAATTTATTTTTTTCTTTTTTCTTTTTCTAACTCTTTCTTTCCCCACAGAGTATTTAAATATTGAAAGCATACGCAGTTTCAGGTATAGCTTCAGCGATGTTACTTGCTTTTACCTCGGCCCCTTTCATAATAATTGCTTTTCAGGAGGTCTTTTATGTTTTCAATACGCTCCGAATGCATCTTATCCAAAAAATCTGAAGATATCCCTCCTTTCTATGTGATGGAAGTGCTGGAAAGTGCTCAGGCTCTGGAAGCTGGGGGAAAACACATAATCCATCTCGAGGTCGGAGAACCTGATTTCCCTACGGCTTCCCATGTATGTGAGGCTGCCTGTGCTGCTATTGGCCGGGGAGTTACAAAGTACACTCACAGTCAGGGACTTCTTTCTCTCAGAGAGACAATAGTTGAGTCTTATCACCGGAAGTTTGGAGTAGATCTGAGTCCGAATCAGATTATTGTAACGGCGGGGACAAGCCCTGGTCTCCTGATGGTTTTTATGGCCCTGCTTGAAAAGAGGGACGAAGTAATCATGTCAAACCCTCACTACGCCTGCTATCCAAATTTTGTAAAATATCTGGGTGGAACCCCGGTTTTCGTCTATACAAGCGAGACAAATGGCTTTGCCCTCGAACCGGAAACAGTGCGGCAGTGCCTGAGCCCCAATACCAAAGCCATCCTTATTAACAGTCCTTCAAATCCTGGCGGACATGTTATGTCTCCAGAAAGCTTGCGGGGTCTTGCCGCGATAGCAGACGAAAGAGGAATTCCTATCGTTTCGGACGAGATCTATCAAGGCCTTATTTACAGCGGAGAAGAACACACTATTCTGGAATACACGAATAACGCTTTTGTCCTGAACGGCTTTTCCAAACTGTATGCAATGACAGGCTGGAGACTTGGCTACATTGTCTGTCCTCCTGAATGTGTTCGTGCAATTCAGAAAATCCATCAGAATTTTTTTATATGCGCCAACTCCTTTGTCCAGGAAGCAGGAATTGCGGCCCTTAAAGGTTCTCAGGAACACGTTAAGGAGATGATCCAGACCTACAACACGCGCCGCCAGTATATGCTGAAAAGACTTCTGGGCATGGGCTTCGAAGTCCGCAAAGAACCGATGGGAGCTTTCTATGTTCTTGCCGATGCTCGCAAATACAGTAATGACTCTCTGGAATTAAGCCGCCGCATTCTCAATGAGGCAGGGGTTGCAGTCACTCCGGGAATCGATTTCGGGAACGGGGCAGAAGGCTATCTGCGCTTTTCCTATGCCAACAGCATCGAAAATATAAAAGAAGGTATGGACAGGTTGGAAGCTTTCTTAGCAAAAGAACTTGAGGGATGAGAATTTCTAATTTTTATCTTCAAATTTATAAGATGTCTTAAATCATCTAAATCTCTAATATATGTCAATTCTCAATCTATATGTCAATTCTCAATCTCTTCCTTTCTTTTTTATTGTGTATCCGAATTTTGGTTCCGAAAATTTTTCCAGTTCTATAAGGGAATCTGATGTTGATGATTTCTCGGTAATCTCTTCCTTTTTTTCTGTTTCTCGAAAATTAGGGATTTTTTCTCCTTCTTTTTTCCCTTTCTCCTGAATTCTCTTCGATATTCTCCTCAGCGATCCGCTGCTCACAGGTATTTTTATCCGGATTCCTGTCTTGAGCTTTTCAGAATATTTTTTTGCAAAAATGCCGGCAACAAGAAGGATCAGGATTGCTCCTGGGTACACAAGCAAATTTAGGTGGAGTCTTTCTTCGAGCACACAGGTCTTGTCATAGGAGGCGTTGACTTCTCTTGAAACCGTGCTGTACCCTATTTTCTTTATAGTCAGCTTATGAGTACCCTCATTTGCATAGAAAACAACAGGAGTTATCCCTTTATATTTTCCGTCGAGATATACACTTGCTCCGCCAGGACTTGAAGAAATGCTGCAGACTCCATCTTTTAAACTGAGATTTTTTGAGATCTCTGCCTTCTCCCCGGCTTTTACAAGTACTCTCTCAAAGACATCATTGTAGCCTACCTGTTTCAGCACCAATTCGTAGAAACCTGGAGGTACGCTTTCTATAAGAGCTGGCGTTTTTCCCATTAGTTTTTCATTTAAGTAGATTTCAGAGCCATTAGGACTTGTCAGGACTTCAATTTGCCCAAAAACGGGAGTCCTATCCATTAAGTTTTCCTCGGTTACATTTCCTGGCCCATTGGGGCTCGCAGAGGCTGTTTGGATGTCTGAAAACAGAGGACTGAAGTTTGCAAAAGTAAGAATTAATGGCAGGAGAATCAGCAGAAGAAACAGCAAGATAATTAGTCTTTTCAGTAGTTTTTTCAGTAGTCTTTTCCGGTTTTGAGCTTCCGGATTTTTTGGACAAACTTCAATTTGTATCTGGAATCCCTTCATGTGGGGTTTTTATCTGTAAGACAAGTGTAATTTAACGGTCTGAATATATTAATATTTGGATCTCCGGCCAATTGATTCAAATTAATTTTGGAAGACTCTATGTTGCTTATCTTGAATTTCAGACCTTTAAAATCCGGAGAGGCTGCTCTGTTTCTTGCCGTTTTTTTCCGGGCAGAAAAGTCCTGTGATCATCCAGGTTCCATATGTGAAATGAGTTCCCATTATAAAGTAAAGTTCCTTCTCCTGCATCAGAATGAAGAAGTGTTCTCTTATTTTCTTCTCCACACCCGCCGGTTCCTGCTCTTCCCTTATGATATTCCGTACGGTCTCATTGAATTCCCAGTCGAGAAGGAGGATTTTATGCCCTCTGCACGCCTCCTCGCCTTCGCACCTGAAAATGTACCTGACCTCTACCGGCATTCTGGCCCTTTCCCCTTTTTCCAGAAAATCTCCCATGAGGTTAAAATACTGCTGCCTGTCATAGGTTTCAATACTGTTTACTTTTATTTCGATATCAAAAATTTCCGGCTTTACCACTCCCAGACTCGCTCCTTCGATATTCAGCCTTTCTACAGACGTTACAAGCGGCAGGACAAGCTCTTTCACTTCCCTTTCTTTAAGGGGCTTTTGCAGGTTCATATAACTGAGGACTTTCCTGCTCTCCCATCTTATATCATGCTCAGGCCTGGTAACCGTGACCTCAAGCAGGTCGTTCTTTTTGAAATCAACCAGTCCTTCCCCGTACCTGAACCCCAGAGGGTACAGCCTCAGCAGCTCCCCTTTTTCAGTGATGCCAGTTACTCCAACGGCATGCTCGTCCCCATCCTTTTTGCTTTTCTCAGGGGTGGCTCTGACGAGAACGGCTATTTCTTCTTTTTCTCGCCTCAAAGTAAGAACCTCGGTTGCTATTGAGTGAGTAATTGAATGAATACGGAAGAAAATTGTATCCGGAAGATTTAAACTATTGGGGGGTTGTGTGAAAGTATTGCTCTCTGAAACCCTTCACATTTCTGAATATATAGCTGATTAATAAATCGGAATTTGCCAGAAATAGGATAATATCAGAGTATCGGAGTATCAGAGTACTTAAAAAACGAACATGAAATTCTTCGAATAACAGGCACAAATAAATAAAAGTACCTGCAGGTTAACAGTACTTTCATGCTGTGCGACAAGAAGTTATGCCATGAATTGCTTCAATGCTACCCTTTCCATTTGGGGTAACCCTACCAGAATGTGCGTCATCAGTAATGATGGGGTGCAAAGCTTCTGGGACAATGTGAGAACCTCTGAAAATCCAGTTCAGATAACTTGCTAGGGTAAGGTCTCCATGGGGAACGTAAAGTAAACCATTGTAAGAGTCGTGAAGTACGGCAAGCGAAATTGGATTGATACGCTTGAACCAAAAGGGTACGAAATCAGGCTTTAACGGTGGCATGACGTTAAAGCAAATGGACAAACGGTTTCCGGCTTATAGATGGCTCCTAAAGAACCCTTAATTATTCATGACATAAAACTTGGTAAGCCCTATTTGTTCCCTTTAAGAGGGTAGGAACTTCGTAAGGAGCAACAATGACAAAGAGGGTAAAGGATTCAGTAAAAAGCGAATGTCAATCTGTAATGGATTGAATAGGGGTTCAAACTTTGCCCTAATCCGAAAGGATGCTGACTTACTGATGGTGTTTTCTTGTGTGAACGGAAACAAACTCACGAATGTAAGATACTCAAAGACACCAATAGGTGAGAGGCTTACAGACATCAATGTTAGTGGGCTGTTATCCAGAATCACAAAATCAGTTATGCAAATAACTGACGCCTGATACAGAAAGGGTTTGAAAACACTCGAGCCGTATGAAGGGAAACTTTCAAGTACGGTTCCTAGGGGAGAAAGGAGGAGTAATCCTCCCGACTTACCCGACAATGTTTAAAGATGAGAATGGGCAACATCGAGTTTGTTAGGAAAGAAGTATTGGCATGGCAAAATTTTAGAAACAACAAAAATTCAAAGGTTAATTGGCAATTCAAAACAGAAGATGCAA
>JGI24731J21663_1001451_pt1 | contig 17985 bp, 16 predicted proteins | sample EPASupsiteHSE605_FD_21663 | JGI IMG/M metagenome (IMG submission 21663) | reverse complement strand
TTTAAGGAAATTATAAGACTTTTAAGGAAATTATAAGACTAAAGGGATTGGAAGAATAAAAGAAATTAAAAGATTAAAAAAAAATTATAAGATTAAAGGGATTGGAAGATTAAAGAAAATTAGAAATTATAAAGAGATGAAAGAATTAAGGAGCAGGATATGAAGATATTACAGACACCAGTTAGGTTTTATCCATTCATTGGAGGGGTGGAGAACTATGTTTACCACTTATCAGAGGAACTGGTTAAAATGGGACACCGGGTAAAGGTAATCTGTGCCAATGAACCTCATTCACCGAAGGAAGAGGTTATTAACAATATAACAGTGGAAAGGCTTCCCTATATAGCAAAAATTGCCAACACCAACCTAACACCAACCTTACCCTTTAAAATCCCTGGGGAAGATTTTGATATTCTGCACACCCACCTACCCACACCCTGGACTGCAGACTGGAGTGCCTTCTACGCCAAACTAAAGGGTAAACCACTGGTACTGAACTACTACAATGACATTGTGGCCAGTGGAGCGGCCAGTAACATTGCCAGCCTCTACAACAAAACCTTCCTGAAGTTCCTGCTTAAACAGGCTGACCGTATCATAATAATCCAGGAGGATTACCTTAAAACATCCCCCTACCTATCAAAATATGCTGATAAAGTCCGGGTCGTACCCGTAGGGGTTGATGTGGACCGTTTCAAACCCCTGGATGTGGAAACAGAAAAAAACAGTATATTCTTCCTCAGCCTACTGGATGAATACCACCTGTATAAAGGTCTGGATTACCTTTTAGAATCAATAAAAATTGTAAAAGAAGAAATAAAGGATATAAAACTTATAGTCGGTGGGAAAGGGACCCTGCTGGAACATTATAAATCCAGGACTGAATCACTGGATATACAGGATAATGTGGAGTTTCATGGTTTCATCCCTGAAGAGGAGATCGTAGCCTACTATAACCGTTGCCAGATCTTTGCCCTCCCCTCCATCTCCTCGGCCCAGGAAGGGTTTGGCATAGTGGCCCTGGAAGCACTGGCCTGTGAAAAACCAGTGATCACCACTGAAATCGTAGGGGTTTCCGATGAAATAGCAAAAGAAGGTTTAGGTGCAATTGTACCACCAAAGGATGCTAATGCTCTTGCTGAAGGGATTATTAAATTGTTATCTTCCCCTGATCTTCGGGAAATGGGGGAAAGGGGAAGGGCTGTGGTGGAGGATAAGTTCACCTGGAAGAGGGTGGCCATGCTGACTGATGAGATTTACCAGGAGTTATTATGAAGATCTGTTTAATATCAAATCTTTACCCACCTGATGTTATTGGTGGTGCTGAAATTACAGTTAAAAAGACAGCTGAAGGTCTTGTTGACCTAGGACATCATGTGTCTGTGATCACCACCAGTAGTAATGGTTACCATGAAGAAATGAAAAATGGAGTTAAGATATACAGAATAAATCCTATTAATGTTTATAAAACCTATGAACATGAAGATAAATCATTATATCTGAAACCTATATGGCATGGAATTGATTTATGGAACATAAATGTTTATAAAACTGTTAAAAAGATTCTTAAAATAGAAACACCAGATATTGTGCATATTAATAATTACAAGGGTCTTTCACTTTCAGTTTTCTCCGCTGCCAAACACTTTGATATTCCCGTAGTGTTCACAGCCCATGATTCCTCATTGATATGTCCCCGAGCTAACTTATTACATGGAAATGGTCAGATATGTGATAATCCTGGTAACATGTGTAAAATTTATATTAAGCTGAACAAGATGCTCATTGATGGAAAAGTGGATGTTCTGGTTGCTCCTTCCAATTTCATCATCCACAAATTGAAGTCATTTGGATTTTTCCAACACACTGAAAATGAAAAAGTACCCCTCGGAATAGAAATTGATGGTAAGGTTGGAGAAAAGGGATACAACACTATTAACATTGCATATATGGGTGGTTTGAGTAAAATTAAAGGTGTTCATGTTTTAATTGAATCATTTAAACAATTAAAAAATGATAATATCAAATTGCACATTTGTGGTAAGGGTGCTGATGAGGAGGAATTTAGGAGTATGGCCAGTTCAGATCCCCGGATAACCTTCCACGGATATTTGGAACAGGAAGATTTAATGAACTTTTATAAAAAAGTCAATATCAGTGTTCTTCCTTCCATTTGTTACGATAATTCCCCTATGATGATTTATGAAAGTTTAATGAACAGTATTCCAGTTATAGGTAGTAAAATTGGAGGAATACCTGAATTGATAGAGGATGGATATAATGGATTCCTTTTTGAAGCTGGCAATGAACAGGAATTGAATAATATTATTGAAAGTCTCATAGATAACCCTGAAAAACTAAAAAAAATGGAAAAAAATGCATATCAAACATCATTACAATATGATATTTTAAATCACCTGAAAAATCTGGAAGAAATATATTCCAAACTAAAAAACAGATAGCCTTATAAACTTAAGCTAAAATGAAAAGCTGATATTATGCTCACTAAAATTAAGAAATTCACTCCAGGCCAATGGCTCCTATGCCTAATAGCCGCCCTGATAATTACCGACATTATTATACTATTAGATTTGCCTTTACTAAGACAATCTATACCATTCTTATTCTTTATTCTAGTACCTGGAATGATAATTAGTAACATTTTAGGACTTCAAAAGATGGAATTCCTTAAAAAAATATTGGTAAATATAGGTTTGAGCATTGCATTACTTATATTCACTGGATTAGGGCTTAACATCATTTATCCAATGCTAAATCAACCATTATCACTCTGGCCAGTGCTGACTGCCTTAAATGTGATCTTTGTAATATTAAGCCTTCTGGATTATCAGTTTAATAAGGAAAAGTTTGATATATGTGATGTATTCAATTTTAAATTCAATTTAGGTGATAAACTACTTTCCATACTTCTTTTCCCATTTATTTTCCCAATATTAGCCGTTGTGGGAACTTATGTAATGAACAGTTATCAGAACAATATTTTCCTGATGACAATGTTTCTTTTGATCCCCAGTTACCTGGTGGGTCTGGTAATTTTCAAAGAAAGAGTTCACAGATTAACCTATCCTCTTTCAATCTGGTTAGTGGGTCTAAGTCTTCTCTTAATGCATGGACTAACCTCCAACCATATTATAATGGGTCTGGAGCCCTCCATGTATCATGATGGTCTGGTATTTCATGCAGAATACTACTGTTATCAGCTTACTCTCAGCAACTTCCACTGGGATATCAATAGTTTCCGAAACCCTTACAATGCCTGTCTGAGTATAACCATCCTCCCCACCATATTCAAAGTATTAACCAATATGAACAGTGAATACATTTTCAAATTATACTACAGTCTGATTGGTTCGGTTGTTCCCCTGGTACTGTTCTCCATTTTCAATAAATACCTCAAAAAACAGTACGCACTATTCGCAGCACTCTTATTCACCTTCCAGATATTCTTCATTCTAATGATTGGATCTGCTAGGCAGGAAATAGCCATTCTCTTCTTCTTCCTGGCAGTGATGGTCCTATTCGATGATTTCAAAAAAGGAACCATAAATAAGAAAGTTCTGTTCCTTATTTTCATATTCTCCACCATTGTATCCCATTACAGCACTTCATATGTTGCTTTAACCCTCATAATACCCATACTAGGTTTACCATTCCTGAAGAGTTTAGTGAAAGATCGGAAATTAAATTTCAAAAATTTTGATGTGATATTCTGTTATCTGCTGTTCCTTTTGGTATGGTTCATACTCTATGCCAATGTTCAGTTCATGGCTGGTGCAGATGTGGTGGCCAGTGCCAGTACCGCTACCAGTGCCGGTGACGCGGGTAATTCAGCAACCAGAGATGCGCTGGTTTTAAGTGTGCTGGGTATTGGACTCAAATCTCTCCCCAATACTTTGAGTGCCCTGGTGAATGATCTGATCTTCCTGATCATGGGGCTGGGTCTCATAAGTTTAATATTCAAATACCGGAAAAAAGAGAAACTCTTCGATAGTGGATACACCCTGGGGATAATATTATCCATTGGAATGCTGGTGATGTTCCTGGTTTTCCCATCAGTATCCTTAATGTACGGTGCAGACCGACTGTTCTTCCAGCTTCTAGTATTCACTGCACCACTATTCATCCTGGGAATTATAGCAATTTCTAAGAAGATTAAAAGACCATCATGGAAATCTGCCATCTTCCTGGTGATGTTAATATCCCTCTTTATAACCAGTAACCACTTGCAGTATCATTTTGCAGGTATACCCTACTCCTCAGAGTATGATACTACTGGATTGATTCGGGGACAGAATTATATTTATGATCAGGAAATAATTGGCGCTCAATGGATTAATCAAAATGGTCTGGAGGAGTATAATGTGACCACAGACTCGGTTGCCGGCCCCCGACTGATGCTAGGTGGTTTCGATTTATCCCGAGGTCAAAGGATAATATTCGACAAACAAAACACTACCATGCCAGGATACCTGTTTATGGGTTATGTGAATGTGCAGGAGGGAAACCTGTATAAAACTCTGGATATAACTGGAAAATGGAAGGACTACTACCATATATACCAGAATAAAAGCAGGATTTACGACAATTCATTTGTGAACATATACTTCTAAACGGATATGGTAAAACTAAACCAGACGGAAATAAGTCCTGAAATTCAAGACATAGTATATACTAAAAGAATATGGGATATTAAGGGATATCGTGGATACATGGAATTGAATACAACATAACCCCTAGGATAAGAAGTTAGCCCACTAATTAGAACTAGATTAAAAATAGATTAAAACTGTAAATAAATTGGATTAGAGTTGTATATTCATGACCCGGATATTATTCATCCACAACACCGCCATGTGGTATCGTATACCCTTTTTCAGGGCCCTTGACCAGATCTATCAAATTGAATATCTTTTCACCCATATGCAAGTATCCAGGGATATCTACGGCCTGGAAGATCACGAGAACATTGAGGGTATGGAAGATATTAACCAGGTCATCCTACCAAATCACCTGGGAGTAGCATGGGGGCTGATTAGAAGAGCGTTCCATAGATATGATGTTATGGTGGGTGGTAGCTGGGACAGCATCCCCGAGATATTGGAAAGTATTTATGTTTATACTGTGGCCTGGCTCCGGAGGAAACCCATTATCCTCTGGAGGGAGGACTGGGCCTGGGAAGACACATCCTCTAAATCCAAACTTATCCAGCCACTGATAAAGTGGATGGTAAGAACTTCCAGTGCCATTGTGGTGCCGGGGAGTAAACACCGGGAATACTTCCTCCAATTAGGTTCAAACCCTGAGAAAATATTTATAATGCCCAATGTAAGTAACCAGACCCTCCATGAAGACGACCCTCAAAGAGCAGAATATCTGAAGGAAAAACTGGACCTGGAAGGTAAGAAGGTCATCCTCTATGTTGGCCGGCTCATAAAGAGGAAAGGAGTCCAGTATCTGCTGGAAGCATTATCCAGGATCCACAGTGAAGCAATTCTCTTGATTGCCGGGGAAGGGGAATGCCGGGAAGAACTTGAAGGCATGGCCCGGGAACTAGAACTGGATGATAATGTGATATTCACCGGGAATGTGGCCCAGGAAGAGTTAAATTCCTATTATATGCTGAGTGACCTGGTAGTGGTGCCCTCCATAACCTACGGGATTGGTGATCCCTGGGTGCTGGTGTTAAATGAGGCCATGTACTTTAAAAACCCGGTTATTGCCACAGATGCAGTGGGTGCAGCCAGTGATATGATCCATAACGGTGAAAATGGGTTCATGGTACCTGAAAAGGATGCCAGTGCACTGGGCCAGTGCATGGATAAGATCCTGGAAGATGATAACCTGGCACATAAAATGGGTGAAGAATCCTATAAAATTATCCGGGAACGATTCCATTACGTTAATATGGTAAATGGATTTGAAAGTGCAGTTGAATATTCTCTTAAAAAGGAATAATAAAGCAATAGCCGGGAAAATTGTGAAAAATTGGGGAATGCAAGTTCATCACTACCACAGTTCTAATATTTGATTAAAATCATACAAAAATTAAATGGAAAGAGTAGGGTATACAGAGAACAGTATCTAAGAAAATTTTGTCCTAAATGTGAAACTACTAACAGTTATAAGGCGCGTTTTTGCTATAAGTGTGGTGAATATTTAGATAAATATCCTGAAAGTAAAACATAATTGGACTTACTAGATGCGGGGGAAAACTCACAAGACCAAAAAATAACCGCAACGAGAAAGAAATTACAGATTCGCGAGTTGCTTATCTTCGCAGTCATTTTAATCCTATATTTCACATTAAAAACGATTTATCACTTTTAATTCATTTTCCACCATAAATCGACGAAATCAACCATTTTTTTGTACTTCCACAATTGATATAATTAACCGAATTCCATTTTTTCCATGACTTATGCATGAGTCAGTTTTTCAGTAATGCAGAAGTTCGTTGGCATATAATGAAAATTGATAAAAAATAAGGTTATTTTATTGATTGGAAAACAATATTAGCTGTTTCCATGATTTGTTGTTTATTTGAATCAGGACCGTAAACTGAAATTGCATATACAACACCATTGATTTTAAAGAACATGTCATTGTATACTACCATGCCAAAGACTGAATCCTGTTTATATGTGCTTTTTTCTACAAGAATACCGTAAGTGTTTGTTTCAGTAGTTGTGGACAATATCTCACCTCTTGGTTGTTTTTTAACTTTTAATACACCATTATCCCTTACTTCGGCCGGCGAAGTTTCCCCTTCATTATTACCCACCAGTATTACTTGCATACATAGTAGATTATTATTTCCAAGCTTAACCATATCCTGCCAACTCGAACTGCTAGAGTTACTATTTCCTTGTTCGGTAATGTCAACGAAATTATCAGGATAATTAAAACTCATAGCACCGTCAGAAAATGTTTTAGTATCTGTGGTGGGAGAACTAATACAACCAGATGCTAAAATAATTAAAACAAGTGTTCCAACAATTCCTATCCCCATAATATTACTTCTTTTCAAAGTTATTCCCACCCCATTGAGTTATACTATTTGATTTGGCTTATTCAAGTGTAAATGTCAAAAAAACCTATTGAAAAATGCGGATAGGTAGAAACGAATTATCTGGAAATAATAAACTGGCAAGTGACGTTTATATCCTTTTTTATGGGCTTTAATAAATTTTAGACTGGTTCTAATCTCAGAAAGTGTGGTTTTAACCAGTTTACCCTTCTTCCGTGAGGCACCGACCTTGTGCCATACTATGGAATTAAGGGCGGTTATGGACTTGAAACCCTGTTCATGAAGTTTCATTGCCAGATCCGCATCTTCACATCCAAAGAAGAAATCTTCATCCAGGTAGTTGAAGGGAACCTTATCGGCCTTTATGAGCATGGCTGCTCCGGAAACCCAGTCCACATCCAGTGTTGGTCCCTGATGGGAGTTTATATCCACATCTTCCAGTACTGCGTAGTGTCCAGGGTATTGGTTCAGGTCTATTTTACCCCCTACACACCATATTTCATCATCTTTCCCCAGATAATCATAGTAGTATATCTTGGAACCCACCAGGGCGATCTCATCATCAGATTCTGCAACCTTCACCAGTTCCTGGAGGAAATTCTTATCCACCACTGTATCGTTATTGAGAAGCATGGTGTATGGGGATCCTAAGCTTTCCAGTGCAAATCTAATCCCAATATTATTTCCCCGGGCAAATCCATAGTTTTCCAGATTTTTAATCAGAATCAGTTTACCAGAAGATGAGGTATTCTTTATTTCCTCCGAAGAATCAAGTGTGGAGGGTGATTCAGGTTCATCTTCCTGGAATTCGAATATTTTCACTGGTTTGTTGGAGGGGGTGTAGGTGGTGAACTTTGATCCAGCCTCGATTTCACCCTTACAGTAGGCCCTTATCTTTTCCAGTGAATTATCCTGTGAATCGTTGTCCACCACGACGATGTTATAGTGGGGATAGTTAATTTGGTAGAGTGATTCCAGGCATTCTATGGTGTCCTGCCAGCCATTCCAGTTTAATAGGATTATTGCAACTTCGGGATGCATAAAGATCATTCATTTTATTATATTTTTTAGGTTGAATTAGACCTTAATCAGAGGATTTAATTTATATTTCTCAGTTTAAAAAAAAGAAAAATATATTTCTTTTTTATTGTTTATGAAAATAATTGGTTTTTCTCCCTTTCGGGAAATAATTGGTGATTATTTCCCTGATAAAAAAAGGGGGTTTTTATTCCCGGTTTTCTTTAAGGTCGAAGTAGTTCAGCTGGTCCTGTATTACATCACTGAGACTGTACTGGATTTTTCCACCGATCTTTTGGATTTTCTGGTTATCGGAGAGTATCATAGGGACTTCTGCTGGTCGGAACCGGTCCGGGTTGAACTCGATGACCACTTTACCCTGGTCGGTGTTCATGTTGATCCCCTTATCCTGGATGGTGTATTCCAGTCCTTCTTCCAGCATTACCTGGTCTGCCCGTGTTTTATCGAAGTTCACACCGAAGATGGGGTCATTGTTGATCTCGGCCGGGTTTTCTATGGTTTTTTCACCCTTCATGGTTTCGATGCTGTTTATATTCCAGCCAGCCTGCTCCATTCCCAGTAGTATGTAGCTTAAAACCGAGTTGGTTCTCATGGATCCCTGGTTGTAGGCTTCTCCACTTTTACCCTTGGCTGCCAGTACCAGGTATCCCTGGATTATATCTGATACATGGGACCAGTCCCGGAAGGCATTGAGGTTTCCAATGACGATACGGTCGGTTTCACTGTACTTGAGTTTCATGATCTGGTTGGTGATAACCGAGGTCACGAACATTATACCCCTTCCGGCTCCTTCGTGGTTGAAGGCCCGGGAAACCACGGTGTCCATGCCAAAGGAGTGGTGGTAATTCTGCATCAGGAGATCTCCGTAGACCTTGGACACTGCATAAGGAGACATTGGCCTTAATGGGTTTGATTCTGAAACTGGTAATTCGGGTATGGTTTCTGGTTCAGGGAAAACAGTTTTACCAGATTCAAGTGCCTGCTGGTACTGTTCCTCCGAGGATATTACCATACCGTATTCTTCACTGGATCCAGCGAAGATCATCTTGGTGTCCAGGTCCTTGATACGCACTGCTTCTAATAGGTTGGCAGTGCCGATACAGTTGATTTGCTGGGTGTCCAGTGGCTTGCGGAAGGATAGTTCCACAAAGGACTGGGCTGCCAGGTGGAAGAGGTAGTCCGGCTGGGAGGCGTCAAGGGCATTGGCCAGGGAGGTTATATCTGTAAGGTCTCCTTCTAGCATCTTTAGTTTATCCTTGATTCCCTTATCTATAAGGTTTTTCTCCATTGCCGCCATGTCTTCCGGTCGGATGAAACCGTATACATCGGCGCCATCATCTAAAAGTTCTTTTGCAAGGTAAGAGCCAACAAATCCGTTTGCTCCGGTTATCAGGACACTTTTTCCATTCCAGTTCATAGTATCTTCCACTTAATCAATTTATAAACAAATAAAATTTATTTTTTAAATTCCATTCACTACCTTTAATTATATTTACACTAATAATAAATTTGTTTTCTGGAAATCCAAACATTCTAATAATTTAATATTTCTCCGGAAAAAATTGGTTTTATAATGATTTTCCAGGAGAAAAAAAGGGATTTCATGTAATAAAATATATAATCAGCTTTATTCATCACTTTTTTTCCATGGACCGTTTAAGGTGGTTCACCAGTCTTTCACCGGCACTCTCCAGTGACCAGTCTCTTTGAACCATTTCCAGAGCATTTTCTGATAACCTGGCCCTCAACTTCCCATCAGAGAGTAATTTTACCACTGCATCGGCGAAGAGTGTTTCATCGCGCTGGGTTAGGAATCCATTTTCATTGTGGATCACGGTTTCCCGTACACCACCCTCCTTCACTGCCACTACTGGTGTTCCACAGGCCATGGCCTCCAGGGGCACCAGTCCAAAGGGTTCCAAGTAGGGGGCGTAGAGTACCATTTTAGCCCGGTTGTAGAGGGAGACCAGTTTTTCATCATCAATATCCCTTAATATTTCCAGTTCCACACCTAATCCAGTGGCCATTTCCCTTAGGTAGTCCTTCCATTGTTCATCTCCCATGTTGGAGACTATCATCAACTTGGGGCGTACATCTTCAGGTACCAGTGCCAGGGAGTTGATGATGAAATCATAACCCTTGGGTGGGATGCAGGTACCTACCGATAGGACGAAGTCTTCCCGTGGTAGATCCAGGGGTTTGAAGAGATCCACATCCACTCCCAGGTAGGATACGTAGGAGTTAAGCCCGTATGATCTTAAAACAGATTCATGGGAGTAATAAGAGTTGGCAATGATGTAATCTGCGTGCTGGACATTTTTAAGGTCCAGGTTCATCTCCTTGTTAATAACATGATTTATGTATCTTTTAATCAGGGGTTCTAAGAGTCTTTTCTTCCGCTTGTCCTCGGAGATCTTCTCCAGGATCTTCTCCCGACGTGGTGGCTGCTGGCAGTAGTATACTGTTGGTTTTTCAATGTACTTCAGGAAGTAGGGGGCCATAACGAACTGGTCCTGTTCACTGAACACCACGTCGTAGTCACTCTGGTTGATGTCCTGGGCAATTGCCTTCTCAGTGTCCTCTACTTTACTTATGGATATTGGTTTGAATATGGCCGGTACGTAGGAGAAGGTGGAATACACATGTGACCGGAACCAGCTTTTCCCAACTGGATAAACATGCTTGTCATTTACCATATCCTTCAGGGGTAGGAATTCTTCATTGGCAGTTTCCGGGACATACAGGTCTACCAGGTGTCCGGCGTTGGATAAATATTTAACAAATCCGTGTAGTGCTCTTTTAGCTCCTCCTGATGGGAGGTTGTGGAAAATTGCGATTTTTAATTTTTCTGACATTCAAATCTCCGTATTATAATCTGTTATTATCATTGAAAATGTATGCCTAATAATCATTCAGGACTTGTCCATAGACCTGCCAGGTTTCATGGGCTGTTTTTTCCCAGCTGAACTCCTGGGCCTTGGTAATGCCCATATTTCTCAACTTCTCATGGAGTGCGTCATCTGTGAGCACCCGTTGCATGGAATCAGCAAGGGCATCCACATCCATCGGATCAACCATGATCCCGGCATCACCCACCACTTCAGGCAGGGAAGAAGTATTGGAGGTGACCACCGGTGTTCCACAGGCCATGGCCTCCAGGGGAGGTAAGCCAAAACCTTCATACAGTGAGGGGTAGACGAATAAGTCCGCGGCATTGTAGAACTTCACCAGGTCTTCTTCCGGGACGTATCCGGGGAAAACCACTTCACTTTGAAGATCCAGCCTCTTAATTTCCCGGAGTACTTCTTCGTGTTGCCATCCCATTCCACCAATTATGGCCAATTTATGACTCAATCCTGATTTTTTCAATTTATGGAATGCTTTTATTAGGGTAGTGAGGTTTTTCCTGGCTTCCACCCTTCCAATGAACAATATATATTTATCAAGATTATAGGTTGATTCTATATGTTTTTTAACTTTTTCACCATTGGTGATGGGGTGAAAGGCATTACTGTACCCGTTGGGTATGACGGTTATATTTTCAGGTGGTATGTTAAGATATTCAATGCAATCTTCCTTGGTTTTCTGGGAAACTGCAATTAAATGATCTGCACGGTTTATGATTAATTTTAGGGATGTATTCCATCGTCGTGCCAGGTTACGTGAATAACTTTCCGGATAGAGTAAGGGTATAAGGTCATGGATGGTTAATATCTTTTTAACATTTCTGTTTAAGAAAAAGGAGGAACTCTGGGTATGCCAGTGGGCTGGGAAGTGCACCACGTCCACGTTAGCCTTACTCACTGCGTAGGGCATTCCCAAGTAACAGGTTAAGTTCAGGGGTATGTGGGGAATTAAAACATCTTTACAGCGCTGGTAGACTGGGTCATCATTTTTTTTATGGTGGATCAGGGTAATGTTTTGAGATTTTCCCTGTTTAATCATTTCCTCCAGTGTACCGTAAAGATAGTTATCCACACCGGTTCGTTGCCTGTCTATAATCCATGAAAGAATACCTACATTCATTAAATCACCGTATATAAAGAGAAATCGGATTTTAATTATTAATCAATGGGAAATATATTTTATTGGGATGCCAATCACACTAATTTGGGTGTCACTCACTATTTTGGTGTCACTTCACACCATATGTCATGGTAATATGTTTTTGAGGAAAATATTTTACTCATTAAAAAGTTAATCCCACGGGGGATGATATTATTCCATAGGGGCACTCCTTTCATTGCATTTATTTCTCCAATCTCCTGATAAGTTTTTATCTCTCCCCCGGCCATTTCAACCATCTGGTAACATTCATCCCTGGAGAATCCACAGTGTTTATGGGTTTTATCCAGTTGGTGTGGTTCGAATAACCCATATTTTACCCACATTTCCTCGTTTCTCTTGGGGATGTTGATCAATACGTTATCTCTGGTGGATTCTATAGATTTTTTAAGTATGCTCAGGGGGTTATCAAGGTGTTCCAGTATGTTATATAGGATTACAGTGTCCACTTCTGGAAATTCGGTGGAAGATGCCGGACCTATAATCAGATAAACACCATTCGGATAGGTGTGATCCTCATATTTAACGGCATCAATTCCATAGTATTCCCCACCCCATCCTTTACTCCTTAAAAATTTGTATAGTTCACAGGTTGCACATCCCACATCCAGAATGTCACCTTTCTGATATTTAATGGCTAGGTGTGCGTAGTGGGGAGGATCCCGCCATTTCTTCCAACCGAAATCAAATTCCTTTTTTATTAGCATCTACACGTCCTAAAAAAACCGGTTTGGTATAGTAAATAATTAATATTAGTTGGATTTAAGTTAACCTGTAATTTAATCTAACATTGCATAATATAAATCCTTAGTTTGTTTAGCAACTGCCCCCCAATTTGATTTTTCATAATATATTCCACATTGTTTGGTTAGATAAGCCTGTTTATCCGGATTATTCATGATCTCGGTTATTTTGTTAAATAAATCTTCTTTATCCCTGTTTTTAAAGAGTTCAATACAATCGAATTCATCTTTTATTCCTTTAAAGTAATCAAGATCTGAAGTTAAGGTGGGTTTTCTATAAGTGAGGGCCTGGTTGAGGGCTGCTGAAGCTGCGATCCAGGTGTAAGGGTATATGAATAGATCAGTGGCACTGGCCACCAGGGAAATGTCCTCGTCTTTCACAAAATCCAGGAAGATCACCCGGCCCTCCAGTTCCATTGATTTAACCATATCTTTTAAGAAATTGTAATATTCCTGTTGTTCCTGGTTCCTGGCCCCACCAGCAACCAGTAATATAATATCATCATCCAGACGGGGTATAACATCCACCACTAAATCATGACCCTTGTTTTCTCCCAGAAACCCGAAGATTGTGATGATCCGTTTATCAGGAAGTCCTAAATCCTTTTTACATTCTGCTTGATCTAGAATATGGGAGGCATGAACACCTAAGGGTATTTTGGTTATTTTTTCCCGGTCAAATCCCCTTTCTTCCAATGTTTTGATTAAACTGACATCATGGACGATGATTCTGTCAGATGAATTAAGTATTTTCAGGATCAATCCATCGATAAGGGTGGTTGTGCCAAATTCATGTAAGGTGGTGACTATTTTATTCTTCTTCTGTAACTTCAGTTTCACCAAGAGTAAGGCAATGTAATTGTAATTTAAATGGGGAACTGGAAAATAGCCAAAAAGTCCGGGTTGATACTGGATATGGGTGATTTCATTTTTTCCTATTTTATCCAGTAATTTAAGGAAATATAATGGATTACGGGAATCTGGTTCGGTGATGGGGCATACCTCTACTGAAATATCATCGTATTTATTGAGATTCTCTACCAGGAGTTGTGTGGTGTCTGCTATTCCACATTTAATACCCCAACTGGATACCATGTTAACCTTAAGCTTAGACATTGTCATACTCCTCGAAACATCTTATTTCTCATTTTCATATTCCTGGAGAATTTCCTGCTTCATATTATCATATTCGGCTAGTATTTCCCTTCGGGGATCACTGGAACTATATTCTTCCATTAACTGTACTTTCATGTGCACTATTAGCCGGTAAATATTAGAGAGCATGCAAATCGCAAAGCCTCTGAATCCATCCTTGTATCCCTTATCCCGGATGAATGAATCAAAAAAGCCCCTGGAAAGTGTGAATAAGATTTTGGGGACACTATTTCCCAGGTCATCCCTTGGTTTTTTCCCTTCATATACATTTCGAGCCTCAATACTGGTGTAACCATTGAGTGCTTTATCCATGTAGTGTTCGAAGTCTATGTAGCTGAAATGGAGGAATCCTGCTTCAGGGTCATCAAGGGAATATGAACGGGCATCTTCCTTTATCCTGAAGAATTCATGGATCTCATCACCGAAACTCACGAACTTCTTTTTAAAAAATCGGGGATGAAGATCATCCAGGGGACCCCAGCCCATATGGAATATCTGTTTACCCAGAAAATAGTTGTTATGGGGAACGTAGACAACGTCTCCCATGTCTTTCTCCATTACTTCCTGTAATTTATTTTTTAATTTAAGGGGTACAATTTCATCAGCATCCACCACCAGCACCCATTCACAGGTTGCCTTTTCCAGTGCGAATTGCCTGGCGGGATCTGCATAACCCATTCGCTCAAAGAAGAAGATCTTATCAGTGTATTCCCGGGCAATGTCCACGGTTTTATCATCACTGTACATGTCCACTATAATTATCTCATCAGCCCATTTAACAGACTCAAGACAGCTTTTAATATTTTTTTCCTCATTTAAAGTGTTGATAAGAATTGATACTTTCATTTAATCAGCCCACGAATATATTTTCCGTCTTGATCATCATCATTTTTTTAATACTATTATTGTTATTTTTTCCATTATTAATTTTATAACTGTATGACTTAATTTTATAACTCTATGACCTATTTAGTAAAGTTATTATCTATTTATTAAGATATTTACCTGTTATCTGTCTGAATATTTCTTTGTCATCCTCTGAAAAGGATTTCAGGAGAATTAAAACTGCGAAGTATATTATGGTGGCGATGGCAATTACCACGAACAGGTTGGTTTTAACCAGTATGATAAATAAAGCCATGACTAGACTGGCTATTAATGGTTTCATCAATACTTCACGCAGCTTTATTTTGCATAGGTATTTGGAAATCAGATGGAAATAGAAAATGAACAATGCTAACTCGGTAATTACGGTTACGATAGCTGCACCTAGGTAACCATAGGTTGGGATTAGTAATAGGTTTAGTCCCACATTTAGGAGCATGCAGAGGAAGCTTATCCGCACAGTTTCATGTTGCCGGTTTATGGAGGTGATGGAAGCTCCCAGAACATAACTAACGAAGATTATGGGGATGGCCCATATCAGTATCTGAAGTATTACAGTTGCTTCGGTGTATCCGTTTCTGTAAATAAAAGTGATGATCTGATCCGCCAGTAGGGTTGTTCCCACGGCTATGGGGATTCCCAACATGCTCAGATATTTGAAGGACTTATAATATGAAAATTGTAAGGAATCCTGGGAAGAAACATGGAATTTAGAAAACACAGGAAGGAGGGCTGTGGCATAAACTGAAGGTATGAACATTAACGCCTCCAATAATTTATAAGCGGCACTGTAAAGTCCAGTGGCCACATCTCCCGATATAAATGCAAGCATTATTGTATCAATTTTGAAGGCAATTAAAGCGAAGATACTGGCTATGGCCAGGGGATATGCTTCCATGATTAAAGCTTTCCAGAATTGGAAATCCACTTCGAACTTGGGAACCACAAATTTCCAGAGACAGATAATTACATTGAAGAGTAAAATAATGAAGTTTATGATTAAATAGATCATGGCAAAGGCCATGATATTTGCATTATAGAAAATTGCAATGTATACCGCTGCAAACATTAATATACTGTTAAGAACGGTTGCCACTGACTGGTATTCCATTTCTTCATAGGCTTGGAACACTGCACTGAATGTTCCGGATATCACATTTAAAATGAAGGCTATGGTGATGATATAAATAACAATGGCTGATTGCTGATCCTGCACAAATAGCTGCACGATGATAAAAGTGGCCAAGAATGTTATGGCCGAGAAAATCAGTTTTATGATGGTGGTGTTGCCCATATATTTACTGGCAATGGCCTTATCCCGGGCTACTTCACGAACTGTCAGTGCACTTAATCCCAAATCTGTGAATATAGTTAATATCCCAGCTAAGGCTATGGCTGCTGAAAGTATTCCAAATCCGGCGGCTCCCAGATAATTAGCATAGTAAATGGTGTAGAAGAATGCCAACAGGAAACTTAATACCTGGGATATCAGGAGTACTGTTGTATTTTTAACTATTTTTTGAGCGGTGTTCATTTATATCAACTTGAGAGATTAGAGTGTAAGGGGAGAATTAGGGTTATATGAATATTGATTTCTTTTTACAATCATCATTTAAATAAAACTTATAAATTTTGTTATTGGGGATTGTATTTAATTTTTAGGCTATTAATTATTCCCCTTATTCACAGGTTATTTTTGATAAAGTAGAATCAAGGGAGTAATGTAGAATTGATATTATAGTCTTAGGGTTGTCTTTTGTATACTATTTGTTGTCAATTTCATTAGTATGCGAAAAAAATATCATCATTATATACTTCCATTGATTTTAGTCAATGTTTGAGAAAAACCAGTTATTATGAAAAAATGGGTATTAAGGATGTTTATTTGAAAAAAATAGCGTTGGAAATTGATGATCTTTAGATGCTGGTTTTGATCGGTTAAAAAGAGATTTAAAAGGGAATTAGGGTTAAAAAAAAAAGTTATTTTCAATTCTAAACAAAAATTATATATATAATGCAATTTTGAATTTAATATGTGTCAAATTTGTTAAAAAACAACAAAAAGTAAGTTTAAGATTTGAATGTGACATTATAATTTAATGGTTTTTTCAGATCAATATTAATATAATTATAATAGAAATTATTAAATATTAATGATAATTAAATGATTTTGATAATTAAATTAAATGTTTTAAATTAATGATAATTTATTAGTATCGTCCCATTAGTATCATTAACTACAATTCATCAATAATGTTGAAAAGGGTTATATCTGTAAGGGAGGGGTGTTTTTGACCTTAAAAATCAATCAGCAAAGGCCTTTATACTTAATATTACTATTCTTAGGAATTTTTCTATTTCTTAGTGTGAATACTGTTTCAGCAGCAGATTCAGCAAGTTTCAGCCCCAGTGAAATTACCAATGCTTCAGTGGCAGTTGCAAACCAGATCGACACCAACAAAAAACTACCAGATAATGTTAAAATTGGAAACCAAACTGTTAACACCGCTCAATATTTGCATCTGGCGGTTCAGGCCACCACTCAGATCCAGAACAAAAACAGTACCCCTATAAAATTGCAGAATGACCAGACCCCAGGTTACAGTGAAGAATCTCTCAATACAGGGAGTATGAGTAAATCGGATTACGTTGATTTTGCCCAACGGATCAATGGATACATGAATGACAACCATCAAGCACCCCCTTATGGTTATATTGGTCTGGGTAAAATCAGTTATCAATCGCAGGTTTATCTTTTCAGCCGTATTTTGAGTATCTGTAACAGTACCGGTAGTTTACCATCTTACGTGACTGTTAAACCCTTCACTTCTTCTAACATTCCTATTCTCTACACTCCCCCAGTAACCTTCACCCCCGGGCAGATTGCCACTGCAGCAGTCACCCTTAAAAACACCATAGAAACCACCAAAACCATACCCAACACCATAACCATAAACGGAAAAACCATATACACAGCCCAATTCCTACACCTAGCCACACAAGCCACCACACAACTAAAAAACAACAACCACAACCCCATACTACTAAAAA
>JGI24731J21663_1001450_pt1 | contig 17989 bp, 18 predicted proteins | sample EPASupsiteHSE605_FD_21663 | JGI IMG/M metagenome (IMG submission 21663) | reverse complement strand
AACTGCATTTGAAATCACAATTCAATCGAATTCATTTTGCAAAATGAAATCACATCTTTCTTGTTTCCATACATTCTTAAACCTTCCAGCATCCAAGATTCTAATTTTTTGGGGTTGAGACCTCGATTAATACATTTTTCTAGAGCATATAGATAATAATAAACACCTTCTATTCCATCATATGATTTCAAGAGATCAGTTCTAGATAATCGTAGTAAAGATATTTGATTTCTTGAATTAACATAATCATTCATATAAACTTCCATAAAAGCCCTTGCATATTCCCAAGGAGAGAATGTTTCGTGGCATTCAAACTGTGCAAAAAAATAATCATACTCTTCCCAAAATCTGTTTCCGGGCCTTCGGGATTTTCTAATTTGTTCACTGAGTTCCATTAAATTAAAAAAATTAAAGCCATCCATATGACTAAAGAGATATGGAAATTTCATTGCTCTGAATTTCCTTGATAATTGATGATAATTGATCCTGATTATTCCATTTTTACTTGTAGAGAGGTGCTTAATGTCAAAATTAATTATGAAATGGTCAGCATAATAAATCTTTTCAACTAACCCTTTTTTAATTTCATTATCAAATCCATATTTTTGTAAGATTTTATCCATCTCAGGTCTGGACTTAATATAACTAACAGCATTTTCGATTTCTTTTCTATCTGCTGAGAGAAAATCAATAACTTCATCATCTCTATACCTAACAACAAATTTGTCAAATATATAATTACAACCAATAGATTTGTCATATATTGTGCAGAGCTGGCGCATAACGAATTCAAATTCTTCTCGATGATATTTTGCCTTTGGAATTGGAAAATACTCATAAACAATCCTCGGGATAATACCTTCATCATAATCATCTAGTAAACTTTGGGGTTCATCATTATTGATTTCACTATACCCACCTAAGGACTTCAACCATTTAAACATAAACTGGCAAAATGGTTTTTTATTAACCACCTTTTGGTAAAAATCTAACGATAATTGTAAATATCTTGTTTATTCCCATTTCTCTTTAAAATGAGTCTAATTGATTAAATTAAACTTTTCTCGATAAAATATAATTAGAATCGTCTTTTTAGATCAATAGTAGGTATGATTGTCTTAAATCTATTGATTTAAAAGCAACTCCCCATTATTCTTCATTAACCCGATTTTCTTTGTTTTCTTCAGTATCCTTGATTGTTTGGGTTTCTTCTTTTAATGGTTCGAGAGTGGTTTGTTTTTCTGAGTCGTCAGCTTTTCCATGAAGAACAGAATTATTGGGTTCATTGGGATTATCATCATCTTGGCCATTTATTAATGCTTCCACTTCTTTTTTAATTTTGAACAAACAATTTAAGAACAAAATAAATGGTATACATAGTTTAAAAAATTCTAGAACATATAAGAAACTTTCATACTTATGTAAAACTTGTAGATTATTTAAACGAAATTGCAAATTAATGAAGAGCGATTCATTATAGGTTTGGAAACGCAAATATCCGATATTTGCGTACTCTTCACGAAAAACGAGAGGGTTTTTAATGAATATCCAATAATAAGATACAAAATATGATGCCAAGCATAAAAACAAGACTAAGAAAACAATTAAAGCGATTTTCAATTGTTTTTTTGAGTATATAACTGCATCAAAATCAAATTGGCAAAATTTGCTTATTATCTTTATAAGGCAATATATGAATAATAGAGATACAAAGATTTTGAAGAAAACCAAGTTGAGTGATGAAATGAAAACCATAATAAAATAAATGTTAGTTTCCAACATAAGTCCTAAGTCAGAACAGATAGAGTTCTTATCAGGGTGATTCAGCTGTACAGCCATAAAAATGTTTAAACATCAATTAAAGATATCATAGGGGTAAATCAGGAGATAAAAAAGCCTAAATATCATTCACATTGATCATATATGATATGGATTCCGACTACACATTTAATCGATCTTATAGAAAGCAGAAAGACTAATTCTCAATTTCATTTAAACGAGGTCTGTTTGAATGTGACCATAAGAGTAGGAAAGTCATATAGCAATCCACATGTTAGTATTATTACTATTGACTGATGATGGAGGCGTTACATGTGTTAGCGGAATGTATATACCCATGATAATCTCACTCAACCACTGTTACTCTTTTTGGAAACTGATTATGAAACATCTTGTTGAATGACTATATGTAAAAGTTCTTTTAGTAATCAGGGTATTGTTATAGATAAAAAGATGGACAAAACACACTGTTAAATCCACATCTCATCATTCAAAATCGGACAATAACGAGTCTCATTAATTCTAGTAAAACTAGCATCAGGTGTGTTCAAGTTTATTAACAAATGGATCAGAATAAACCAAAAAATGGAATACCATTTAATGTAGTTTTTACCACTATTTCAAGATCAAGTGATAAGCTATCTAATTTATATTTTGTTTTTTTGATCATTATGGGTGTTATTGAGATCCTTCTTAATAATGTTCTTGGAATGTTCCCATCTGACATGTATTTATTCTTTACCCAAAATAAAATGGAAGACTTTAAGTATTCATTGATCAAATTCTCTATCATGGTACTCGTTATTTCATTGGTAATAACAATTCGGATTTGGATAACAGACAGATTATCCATATGTTACCGAAATAACCTCGTTCTTAACATTCAAGATAACTATTTAAGAGATAATTCATTTCATGATTTATTGATTCAAGACACATCTATTGATAATCCTGATGCTAGGATCACCCAAGATGTCGAGAGTTGGTCAAACGATTGTGGTATAGTATTAGGGAAATTATCTCGAATGCCTTTTATTATAGTTTATTATTTCTTTCTTTCATATCAGCTCCTAGGAACCCTTTCAGTGTTGATTTGCATTGCATTTTCTGTTCTCTCAATGATAATCACTTATTTTACGATGATTCCTGTCGCTCGTATCACATACTCATATGAAGCTGCTCAAGGATCATATCGCCTCTCACACACAAACATGAAAGAAAATGCTGAGCTCATTTGTTTATCGAACAGCCAAATAATGGAACAAAGGCTATTATCACAGAAGCTCGATGATGTATTACTGCTTCAAAAGAGTCTAGCCAATCATTCTATTCCTTTGAATTGGGTATCAACTTTTTTTTCCTATTTTGGAGGACTCATGGAATATATTTGTATTTTCTTCTTTGTTTTTCAAAAGATGAGTAATAAATCTCCATCAGAGATTGCATCATTTACATCAAAAGCAGGTTTTATTGTTATTAGTTTCATTTCTGGACTGTGCATGATCCTTAATGTAGTTCAAGAAATTTCTAAGTTGATCGGATACGGAGCAAGAATTAATGAATTATGCATGATTCTTCAGGAACACAAAGATATTGTTCAGATTTCCAAGAATTCTGAAAAAATTGAGCTTCAAAATGTTACTATCACTAGGCCGACAGGTGAAGTATTATTGAGCAATCTCTCTTTTGTGGTCGATCAAGGTGATTCGTTGTTTATTACAGGACCTTCAGGATGCGGAAAATCCTCAATCTTTCGTGTATTAGGGAGAATCTGGCCTACCACATCTGGTATTATTGCATCTCCTACACCTTCCCCAAATTTGATAATGGTGTTGACTCAAAATCCATATATTCCTCACTGTGGAATCCATGAGTGTTTTACTTTCCCAATCCCTCCTCAAGATACCGATTTGTCAGTTTTATATGATATTATCCATAGATTAGAGCTTCAGCATCTTTTAAGACGTTCATCCGATACATGGATGATGGGACTATCTCCTGGAGAAAAACAAAGAATTGCACTTGTGAGATTATTGCTTCATAAACCAAGATTTGTACTCTTGGATGAAGCAACCAGTGCAATTCCAGAAAAGCTAGAGAAAAGGATTTTTCATTGGATTAATGAATCCAACATAACAACAATCACAATTTCTCATAATATTAAACTCAGGAGGTTCCATAGGATGTCATTAGATATAGAAGAAGTTGACAAGTTTAACTATTATAAAAATTAGTTATAAACTTATTTGTTAAACCTTATTTCATGTTTAATTTGCATTATTCTCTTTTTAAGCAAATTATTCTCTTCTCGCAATTTGGATAGACCAAAGTCTCTCATCTCTAATTCTTTAATTGATTTATTCAATTGTTCTTGTAATGTCTTTAGGTTAATTCTATCATCGCCTTTATCATTATTAACATTTCCAAATATACCGGTATATTTCATCATATCTATCTCTTTGATTGTTTCTCTGAGTTGTTTTTCATTGCTTTCTTCCAGTTTTTGTGCTGCTTTTTTAAGTGTTTGAGATCTTTTTTCCGCCTCTAATAAGTGACCTCTGAGCATTCTAATACTATGATCATGATGCTGGGTAAGTCTTTTAACATCATTCTCATATTTATTATCAATGTTCTTAATAAGCACATTTTTTTCTTTAACTAATTGGTTATGCTCTTTATCTAGTTCTTCCAAATAGTTGACACACTCTTCAATCTGCTCGTATGATTTTTTAAGACCATCAACCCTATCATCATTAAGCTGTTCTACCATACTTCTTAAATGCATTATCAGTCCATTATTGATTCCAAGGCAATATGACGTAGTTTCAACACCAATCGGATCTTTTTTTTTGTGGAACTTAGATAAGGCAATAGAATTAGTCATAGTAGTATCTCGAAGAGTATCTATCTCTTTGCTAATATTCCGGAGTTTTTCTTTGGTTTTTGAGTTTGAGTTCTGAGAGATAAACTCTAATTCTTTCTCAAATCTATTCTGTAATTCTTCAATCTCTATTGTTTGGTCCTTTTTAATGTTTTGAATCACTTGTTGGTGTGATGATACAATCTGGGCTTTCTCCAAAGACTTGCTGATTCTAATTCGCTTTTTCTTTCCTTCGGATATTCTCTTTTCTGATTCGATTTCCCTATTAATCGAGTCTAAAATCTGTTGCTCTTGGATGATTTCAGATTTTCTCATTGATAATCTTCCTGAAAGTCTCTCAATTTCATCATCCAGCAAAACTATCTCCTGTTGAATCTTAAATTGAAGAGATTTGACTTGTCTATCGAAGCCAATCCTTCCTGCTTTTTGCTGAAGCATATGACCGTTTATAATATTTTTTATGTAAACTCAGACGATTAAATAAATGATGGAAGGTTTTAGTGAAGAGCAAAATGCTGAAATATTCGAAATCGCTTCTGAAATAGTAATCGGAACCAAAAAAATAGAATATTTAGAGAAGAAGTTGTTGTGTTTTGATGCTCATCAGAGAAAAAATATGATTGAAGCTCTTTTAAATGTATTCCAAAAGAGCTACTCTCTTTCATATGATTCAGATCAGTTTAATGACCTAGTTGATATTAATTTTGCTAACACAACCGCATTTTCAAAATCGTTGAAGGATTTCTTTTCAAAAAGGGGACCTTTTTACCAAAACCTATATAAGAATTCTCATCCAATAAAATCCGAATTGAGGGATTTCAAATGGGTCGCTCTAATACCATCAGATTCCAAATTTGGTTTGACGAACCCTCATCCAATTGTGAAATGCCAATTCCAAACTACAGGCGAGAATTTTTCTCTTGATTTTTCTCCAAGTGCTATTAACCAATTAGTTAATGAGATTAACAGTATCCAAAACTCTCTTAAGGAAATGAATTAAAAGAACAGCTCATTTTTTTATCGTTACAATATGCATTCGAAGAATATCAAGACAAAAAGCGAAAAAAAGGAAATAAAAGTTGTTAATAAACCAACAAGCCAGAAATCGTCGCAAAAAAAGGTTTCTGAACGAATTGAATTTCGATCTAATGGGTATCCTTCAAACTCACAGACTCTTCCGAATGCTGTTTTATTAGTATGATTTTTTTCTAATTTCCAGTTTACTAAATGCCTCGAAGAGAGGAAATATGCAGAGGCCCTTGATTTAGGTCATAAAAGTATGGTTTTATTCTAATTCCAGTTCTTGAAAAGTATCCTGATAATAAGATGGTCGAAGAAATAGTGAGATACCTTGATTTACAGATTAATAACCCTATTGATTCGAGACCTTTTACTCCACAAGAAGAAGCGGAAGCAGATAATTTTGATGCATTTGCAGCTTCAAATTCATATAGTGATGATGAAGAGGAAGAAGAGTCATCAGATCAATAAAAAGTTTCATTTTTATGGAGAGTGGCCCAGTTGTTACAGAACCTGTGACTGTCGAAAAGACATATTTTGTATACCATCCAGATGAGTTATGGTTGAAAGGAAAGAACAGACCTGATTTTGAGAAACAGCTGGTTAATAATCTCAAACATCAGCTCAAAATGGTGGGGGTTTGTGATTTTAAAATAGTTCAGCTCCATTGCGAAATACTATTAGAAGCTCCTGTGCAATATGAAGCTGAAATTCGTAATGTTTCTAAGAAAGTGTTTGGAATTTCTGTTTTTGCTAGATGCTACAGAGTTGATAGGGAACTATCGCTTCTTAAGTCAAAAATTCATGATCACATTCGGATTTTATTAGAGAAAGGACCAATTCCAAGTTTTAAGGTAACCACATCCCGTGTTGATAAGAGATATGAAATAAACTCAATGGATCTATCAAAGGATATAGGGGCTCTAATCTTTGAGACATTTTCAATTCCAGTAGATCTCAAAAATCCATCTTTGACGGTTCATATCGAAGTTCAAACAGGTTTTTTCTTGTATTCAACTGAACGAAATGATGGTGCAATTGGTCTTCCTGTAGGATCTTCAGGAAGGAGCGTTGTTTTATTATCTGGTGGATTTGATTCCCCCGTTGCTGCTTGGTCAATAATGAGACGAGGATGTTCTGTTGACTATGTCCACTTCCACTCAGCTCCATATGGCGAATGGAAATCTTCAGTATCTAAAGTAAGGATGATTGTAAAACAACTTGCAACATGGGGTGGATCTCGAAAGTTCTATTCAGTTCCAATTGGTGATCTACAACGACAAATAGCTCTCAAGGCACCAGAGAAACTCAGAGTTACATTATACAGAAGGTTGATGGTTAGAGTTGCACTTCGCATCGCTAATATGGTCAAAGCGCAGTCTTTGACCACAGGAGATAATTTGGGACAAGTTGCTTCTCAAACACTTGAGAGCATGACAGTGATACAAGCAGCAATTTCACCATTTTTGATATGCAGACCTTTACTTTGTGATGCAAAGCAAGAAATCATTCAAAAAGCTCAAATGATTGGCACAAAAGATATTTCTATTCTTCCAGGAGGAGATTGTTGTGCACATATGCTCCCCAAACGTGTTGTAACTAAGCCTTCAATTGAAGAAACTGATAAAGGCGAATCAGAATTGAATATTAATGAAATGGTTGAAATAGCAATTCAAAATATGCAACAAATTAACATTAATGATCCTTGGAATGAAGAGTCCAATGATTCCACAAATCAAGGTTGTCCCCTAGAATTCCAGGAGTAAAATAATAATAGATTTAATCGTAGGTTGTAATTATGATTTTAAACCAAATCATCTTTCAAAAAATAAAAATTGAATAAAAACAACAAATAATTTTAACAATTATGTGAATTTGAATCATTTGATCGCATTTTTAATAAAGAGGGAATGGGAAGTGTACAAAGCATGGAGATTCCACCAATAATGGTTCCAACTGATGAACCAACCAAAGAAAATGAAGGACCTGTATATCGTAACATCCATTGTTATGTTGAAAATGGGGGAACATTGATTTCAACATTTAGGTCACAACCAGAATCAAGAACTGCTATTGATATACTCAAAAAGAGCTCAATCAAGTATGCTGATTGCGATTGTGTTGGGGAAAGGGATACTATTGGAGAAGTTGCAGGAAACTATCAATTCATCAAGTATTCCGATTTTTTCCAAAGGGTTATAGCTTTTGGGAAGGGTCTGCTCGAAATGGGACTTAAAAGGGGCGATAAAATCGGATTATATTCTTGCAATTCCATTTTCTGGCAAACTGCAGCCTTTGGGGCATACTCAGTTGGTATGGTGATTGTTCCTGTATATGATTCATTAGGACCACAAGCTGCTGAATATATAATTAATCATGCTGAAATTAAGTTGTTATGCGCATCGAAAGAAAAAGCAAATGCAGCTATCGAGCTGATTCCCAAATCAGAGTTCCTGAAATTTATTGCAATAATGTCCAAAGAACAGCCTTTATTAGAGGGGTCAATTCCTGTTCATTCATTTGAATATATCATCGAATCTGGGGTTAAATCAAATCATGAGAGTGATTTTGCAACACCAGATGACACTGCAATCATCATGTACACATCTGGATCGACTGGGGTACCAAAAGGATGTGTTTTGAAACAGAAGAACATTGTGTCAGGGTCAGCAGGTTTAGGGTGTGTGAATTTGAGTCTTATGAAAGGAGATACATATCTTTCATTTCTTCCCCTGGCTCATATTTATGCTTTAAGTGTAGAACTGATAATGTTTGCTCAAGGTGTTCGAATTGGCTATGCTAGAGGACCTGTTAATTTTTTATTGGATGATATCAAAACACTTCAACCAACAATATTATGTGTCGTTCCTAGAATTTTGAACCGAATTGTGGAAGCAATGAGGAAAAAGATTGATGCTTTGAGCCCAATTTTAAGGACAATTATTAAAGCAACAATGAAATCGAAAATCGAGAACCTGAGACAGAACAAACCCCAATCACTATTGCTTGATGGAGTACTGTTTAAAGAATTCAGAGCTGCTCTTGGGGGGAGAGCGAGAATTATTGTAAGTGGAGGGGCTCCAATTATGGGAGATGTTTTTGAATTCTTGGCAGCAACAATCACTCCAAATATTGTTCAAGGGTATGGATTGACTGAAGTAGCTTCATGTTTATCAGTTCAAGAAGTTCCAGCATTTAACCCAGCTACAGTCGGAGCTGTTTCAATAACATGTGAAATGAAACTGAGAAGAGTTGAAGGGACAGATTATGATCCACATGCAGTTGTTCCCAAAGGTGAGATTCTGGTCAGGGGTCCAAACGTTTTTGCAGGGTACTATAAGCAGCCAGAACTTACAAAAGAGGTGCTTTCAGAAGATGGATGGTTTGCCACCGGTGATGTGGGGATGATAACTCCTGAGAAACAGCTACAGATCATTGATAGAGCAAAACAACTTGTCAAATTATCACAAGGAGAATACCTTTCATTGACAGCACTAACTGAAATGTATACAATGGCTGAAAATGTTCAGTTCATGTACATTTATGCTGATTCTTTGCATGACAAGCCTGTTGCTGTTGTTATACCAAAACCAGAAAAACTCAAAGAGTGGGAATCAAAGGGACTTACCAATTTCAACGAGAGTCCAATAGCCAAAAAAGAGATACAAGAAGCTCTTGAAAAAGTATTCATTAATAAGAAACTGAGAGGATTTGAAAGGATCAGCAATTTCATCATTGATATTGAAGAACCAACAATTGCAAATGGACTTCTTACACCAAAGATGGCACCACAATTCCAATCATTAAGAAGAAAATATGAAAAACAGCTTCTCTCACTCTACCTAAACGAGTAAAAGTTTTCTGGTTTTAAAGCACGATCATAATGTCATTATTACCTCTCAATTTTCATAAGATTTACCGCTTTGATTTAATAATTTATTGAATTCTTTTAAACGTTTTCAATTCTTCACAAACTCACACAAATATGGACCATTCGAGCTAAGAAAATTTCAATTAATAAACATTTTTATTAATGCTTTCAAGACCCCTTCCACCCATAACTTCCATTCTTCCATGGAACATGAATTATATTATTGAGCCACTTATTATGATTCCGGAATCTAGTGTTAAAACTGGGCCAAAGAAACAAAAATTTTCTCAAGAGGAAGATCAGTTACTTACTTCTTTAGTACAAAAATATGGTACAGACGATTGGATTAAAGTATCAGAAGAGATGGAAAACAGAAATCCGAGACAATGCCGAGAGAGATGGAATAACTATGTTAATCCAAGCCTTCAGAATGATCAATGGACATATGAAGAAGATTGTCTCCTTGTATCCAAGTATGCGGAATATGGATCACATTGGAATAAAGTATCAAAATTCTTCCCTAAACGTTCAGACAATGCTGTTAGAAATAGATGGCACACGTTGTTGAGAAGATCTGCTAAAGCGATGACTTCATCAGATAATGTGAAAAACAGTGACTGAAACAATCATACTGTAAGATATGTTTAAAACCAACTTTTATTGAATATATTTTGCAGAAAACAATAGTACTTATTACATTTTTGACATCTATTAATAGAAAAATTCATAAGAACCGGTTTGCTTCAATAGTCAATTTTCTGAATCTAAAAATCAATGATCGGGAGGAGATATTAACACAATTTGCCAAAAAACATCAGAAAATCTAGAATTTTAATTCAATAATTGGCCAAACATCTCTTTTAAACAAAACGGTTCATTTTTAAATGGTATCAAAGCTACTCCCTCCAATTTCAAATGTACTTGCTAGTTTAATAAATATGAAAATGGAGAATATAATTAATGAAAACGAAAAAGTAATTCAGAAAAATGATAGGAGACACAAAAGCAAATTTTCCATTGAGGAAGACAATAAACTTGCTTCTCTTGTAGAAAAATATGGAACAGATAACTGGTCCAAAATATCAGATGAGATGGAAAACAGAAATCCAAGACAATGCCGTGAAAGATGGAATAATTATGTTAATCCAGCTCTTCAGAACGATAAATGGACATATGAGGAGGATTGTCTTCTTGTTTCAAAGTATGCAATTTATGGATCACATTGGAACAAAGTATCAAAATTCTTCCAAAATAAATCGGATAATGCAGTACGAAATAGGTGGCATACCCTTTTACGTCGAAGCGAAAAGAAAATTCTCAATCCTTTCGGAATCAACATTGAACAATTGAAATGTAATAATAAACTATAAAATCGAGCATGTTTTCGATATTGGGTGAAATACAATCTGATTATCATTGATATCATGCTCACAATATTTGATATTCCCATCAGGAGTTCTATACAGACCATCAATATAGGGTTCAATCACATATTTCCCAGGTACAAGTTTAAATGGAAGTGCGGAAATGTCATTCACAATATTTGGCTCAAGGTCTTCCCAATCATGGTCTTTACCAAGAACAACCCCAAGCCCTTTTGCTGTCTCATCGATGGAATCAATAAAGCGTTGATAGTCTGGTGCATCAAATATCTTAATTCCATCAATTAAATCATAAAGTGCTTGAATTTGAGGAGGCAGAGCTTGGAATCCTATTCCGTTTTTTATATTCTTCTTCATTTTCATAACTTGTATTTTGTTCTTTTCATTTGCCCAAGGTAGGTTACCCAAAAAAAGCTCAAGCATGGAGTAGAACCATGAATACATATCATCACGACGAGTAAGATCAAAACCAAGATGAGCATTTGGAGATGCATATTTTAGAGTACCCTTAAACCCAGAAAAATTGTGACTTTTAATATGCTCACCGCTTTCTGGGTCAATATATTGGAACGATAAACCATAATCTATTAGACATAGAAAGTTCATCGAATTAGGGCGAATTAAGAAATTACTTGGTTTTATGTCGTTGTGGATGATCCCCTTTTTATGAATATCTTGTATCACAATCAACATTTGCTTTGAAACCGACAAAACAGTTGGAAAAGTAAACCTTCCATTATAAAATGTACGCCTGAGACATGATAGTGATGGACCAAGTAATTCCTGAACAAAATATCTTTTGGAAAAGTCTTCACCAATTGATATAATTCTGGGAACATGTAAAGAGCCTTGCAGAGAACGTACTATATTTATTTCGTGCAAAATAGATGTTTTTTTGATATAACTAGATTCGACTTTCATTGCAAAAGCTTCACATGATTTCTTTGAACAAACCAAATATATATCTCCAAAACCTCCTTGACCAATACATCGAATAATAACATAATCACTGACTACAGTGCCAAATTGAAGAGTGGGTCTCTCTTTGCTTGAGATCATTTTCACAATTTGCTAACGATGCGGCACTTTTAATAAAACTGTTGTTAAATAAATCTTTACGCATTGTCTTTGGAACAAGCAACACCCCACATTTCAACTCTCAATAAATACAGCCATCTATTGCCTGACCAGTTTGACCCGGTTTGAATTATTCTAAAGTACTTGAAGAATCCCTTTGTATCAATGCTCCACATTTTATTAGAGAAAGGTTCTCTGACACCTTCATCATCACGATGTGTTGATAAAACAACCCAATTACTTCTATCATTAGATGCTTGGAAAGCCCAGTTTCTAAGGGTTGAAGATCCTCCATGGGACCATATTGCATAGTGAGTGGGCTGCACATATAATTCTTTGAATTCAAAAAGAACCCATGCATTGCCATCGCTTTCAGTAAACCAATGCCTAATTGGATTTTCTTGGATTACTGTTTTGGGGTCTCTTCCATTCAGTGACCCGGAGGCTGAAACACCCATTTGGTTCGACAGGAGCTGGAATAAACCGTTGTCAGGAGGAGAACTGAGGACTATTGCAGAAAATGATGTGCGGTGCATTGACTCATCAGGAAGAGCTGGATCAAATAGTTTGAATTCAGCGAAATCATCAGTATTAATACCTTTTCCTAAGCAATATTTCTGAATCAGTTCTTCCCGTTGATACTGGTTCTTAAAACGAGAGCTTTTAATAAGGAATTTAAAATCTTGAATATCCATGAAAGAAAAGTCGGTTTCTAAACCCAATTTTTCAATCATGGATGAAATATACTTTCGGAATCCCTGAAGTTTTGTCAATGCAAAACTTGAGCCTTTTAATAACCCCAAGGCCGACCTATAGGATGCAACCTGATCAAGAAACTCAGCAACTACATCAAATAAGGTTTTAATCTCGAGGTAGTATGCAATTCTGATCAAGGCGGGAAGTGAATCTGGAGTTACTGTAACCTTTTTCGTATACAAAAAATTCAAAAACTGTTGGAAAGCTATAGGACAATAATCTTTCAGCTCACATACAGTAACAGAATCAGAAAAGAAAAAGCAAGCAAAATAACTCGAGCACCCAGCTAATAAAACCCTATGAGAACGAAATTCGGTACCTCCAACAATTATAGTGCAATCACAAAAACGAACTGGATTTAATATCTGCTCAAAATCAAAGGTGGTCGATATGTTGTATTCTTGAGTCAATTCGGACATATTGGAATAAATTGAATTACTCTGTTCGAATAAATGTTTATTCGTTATGGAATGTAGCCTGGATTTGCAAAGAAAACACCATTGTTTGCTTCAGTTCCATTAATATTCATTAATACGGGCTCTGGGTCATTGTTTATGGTTTTATGAATATGAATAATTTCATGCCTGACACTTTTTTTGGAGGAGCAGCATGATGAGGTTGATTTGTTGCATTTGCACATTAAGCAGAACAAAATAAGAAGGATTAATATAAGGAATAATAATGAGAGAGAAAGGGAAGGAAGAGATAAATCCGTATCTAATTCGAGATCTGATTGAGTATCTGATTTTGTTTCTTCAGCTGTCATATCATTTGTTTTTTCCTCAGTCCCTTTTAATGTTTCTTCAAGAGTTGATTGAGGTGTTTCATCAAATGTTGGTTGATGTGTTTCTTCAAATGTTAATTGAGGTGTTTCTATTAATGTTTCTTCAAGGGTCTCATGAAATGTTTCGTCAAGAGTTTCATGAAGTGTTTCTATTAATGTTTTTACAAGAGTTTCTTGAAATGTTTCTTCAAATGTCAATTGAGGTGTTTCAATTAGTGTTTCTTCAAATGTCAATTGAGGTGTTTCAATTAATGTTTGATCAAGAGTTTCATGAAGTGTTTCTTCAAATGTAAATTGAGGTGTTTCTATTAATGTTTGATCAAGAGTTTCATGAAGTGTTTCTATTAATGTTTTATCGAGAGTTTCTTGAAGTGTTTGATCAAGAGTTTCTTGAAGTGTTTCTTCAAATGTCAATTGAGGTGTTTCAATTAATGTTTCTTCAAGAGTTGTTTGAGGTGTTTCATCGAGAGTTTCTTCAATAGTTGTTTGAGGTGTTTCATTTGGCGTTTCTACAAGGGTTAAATCAATAGTATTACATATTGATTGCTCAATAGTTTCAATTTCTGTTTCACGATATGTAAATTCTGGTGTGATATCAACGGTTGAATTCGGAGTAATATATTGAAAACATCTTTCTACAGCATCTTCTTCTGGTTTTGGAGTCCTATCAATGATTACAGACCCATTTTCTGATTCAATTATTAACTCAGTATTTTTTATACAAAAACCATTTATAAATATCAGATACACATTACCAAATGTTCTAATATGGGGTTGGTTTTGTGAGATAATGATAATATTATCAAAATAAACCGTTAAGCTATTATCATTAATGCTCTGAAAGAATAGAGTGCAATTGATTGATGATATATTGTCATGAATTTGTATTCTTTTCAAATTAGATGTTGTGTCTGAAACAATTGAGATTGATGTTGAACTATAGCATGCTGTATTGTTTTTAAATATGGAGTTATCAATATCACAACTAGAAAAGCTTAAGAGGATGTTTCCAGAATATTTTTCGGCATGATTTGATGACATGTTTGTATCACTGATATTGAAATTATTACCATATATGCACCAAATACAACCACAATCACTTGTTGCGGAGTTTTCAGATAAAGATGAATGAGTAATTGTGGTATTGCTTTGAATTAAAGCAAAAGCCCCAGCATATGTTGCACAACATGAGTATATTCGGCAGAAATTAATTGTAACATTTGATTTATAAGAAAATATTGCTCCCCCAGAAATGTAATTGAATAGCCCGCCTAATGCAATACATTCAACAAAATCGCAGTTTTCTAAATCGATAGATTTTTCTTCTTCAAAAATACGGTCATTAATAACATCCAAAGACCTGATCTCAATAGGATGATTAAGGAAGTTTCTAAATGTTGACTTGAGCATCTTGGAGTTGATCACTCTTGTGTGAATAATGCTACTAAAAGAGAACCGAAATAATGAAGAGTAGATATTAGGAGACAAGGATGTAAACAACGGCGAAGAATATATACATGAGCATTGAAGATGAATAATGCTGAAGTTTGCTTTCATAATGAAGTACACCTGGATTGAATTTTGTGGGTTTTTTGATTCGAATATTCAATAAAAGATTAACGTCTGATTATGTAAACCAATAATGTTTTATGAAAAAAGGAAGAAACTAAATCAAGTACAGAAGAAGAAAAAGAATAATGAAATAGCGACACAAAGTGTTTTTAATAATTATTTGCATTTTATTAGAGGTATTTGTGAATGTGAAATGGTTTTTGTTGTTATTGATGCCAGATCACCTGATTTATGCAGATATACCGTATTAGAAGATAACATCAAAGATAAAATGGTGTTTATTCTAAATAAAATAGATTTGGTTCCTCGAGAATCTGTTATTGGTTGGGTTGAGTTTCTATCAACAATAGCTCCAACTATTGCCTTATCTGCTAAGGAATCGATTGAACCAATCATAGAGTTTATAGAACAAAAAAATATTAAATCTGTTTCAATAACTGGGCTGAAAAATATGGGTAAAAGAACAATATTGAGCCAACTCAATCATGTGAGTGCTAAAATAACTGATGATTGGTTTTTTATCACACCATCACCAGAATTAGCCATTATTCAAGGCATGATTCCAAAAAAGCCTCACATTGTTTTTGGATATGCTGTGAGTTTTTTATCTCAATGCTCACAACAATCAGTATCGGAAGTTTTTGAGTGTCCAGGGTTTTCTGATTCCGAAGCATTAATTATTCATGTTTTTGGAGACAATTTAATGGAATCAGGGAAGTTGTTTTTTGCTAAGATTGCAAATGATGAGATTCGGTTCTATTCTCCACCTCCAACAGTTAGTGCTCCTCCGATAACTTTTTCTGATGCCCAACAAAAATCTTTGAAATTAGCATCATTGCATGATGCCTATCCCAAATCATGGTTATCTTTATTAACAAATGGGTATAAGAATACAGTTCTACCTTCTATTGTCAAATCCATTCACAAAAATTCAAAGAAAATTTCTGTGAACTTTACTTAACTGGACACTTATGTTGGCAACCGAGAAAATTATAGTAAATCCTTGTGGTTTTTATTGCTTTTTTCGTTTAGACATTGAGTCCACAGTGTTCATAATTCATTCCTAAGTGTTGTTTCTCTGTGAATTGTCTCGAAACAGTATGATAACTGTTTGGTCTCTCATAATCAGTCATTTCATACTTACCATATTCATTTTGGGTAGTTCTGAAAATGGGATGTTCATTTCGTTTCGTTGAAGAATTTTTCAAACATCCAAACCTATCTGGCACAGAAGAAAACTCTTTTTCAAGTTTTTCTTGGACCCTTTTCTCAATTCGTGAGAGATATGTCTCCTCATCTTCATCAGGGCGCTGACCTGGAAGGCGGGTTCGTCTCATTTACACAAAAAAGTGATTTAATACAATATTTGCTAACTTATGTAATATTATTTAAGAAATTTTGATTTTGCTCTGATTCTTTGAAAGTAATAATCGTTTTTGTCAGAAATCATTTTCCACAATGTCTGAAATCACAGGTTATCCTTCCTCATTTCGAATGATAGAACCCGAATTCGATGATATTTTTTCGATTCCTCAGCAAGCCAAATCGATGGAGTTGTCATCGCATAGTCCATATTTCTTTGATCTTGATGATGATTTTTCTTCTAAACCTAGTTCATTGGAAGAAGCATCTAATGAGGCTCCAAAAGCGAAACATGGGAAATTTGAAGTTTCTGTTGATGTATGTGAAAGCAAACAACCATGCCAAATCGATAAAAAGGGCAAATTCCGCATATGTCATACACCCAGATCATCTGTTCCCCCCTGCATTTTTGACGATCTTCTTGATTTTACACCCAGTATTCCTGTTCGAAAATGCCGCGCAAAGAGCACTCACTTCAGCGTTACTATATCTATTCCTTCAAATGCTGATGATTTGATTGAGTTTTGATCCAATTGTTGATCAATCATCAGCCTATTCAAAGTTGTGTGTTTATAAACAAAATTGTGTTAAACCAGTTATTTTGTGGAAACGGTGTAAACAAGCAACAGTTTACAAATAGTTTACACTGTAAATCTTAACGAAAATTTACTAATGAATATAGAGCAACTAGTTATAGAACAGATGGAGCGAAAAGGCTGCTTTAATTCTGTGCAAGCCGAATTCCTATCCGATGTAGTTGTTAATATTGCGAGAAACGGAGATTCTTCTCTGTTTTCATATAAGAGACCTCATAAAAATGAAGCCAACGATATTGCTGTCGAGATGATTAATTCATATTTAGAGAATCACGGGTTATCTTTTACATTGGCTACTGCATTTGCTGAGACAGATGGATGTTTTTCAAGACAACAAAAAGATGGATGGGTCGAAAATAAATTGTTTTTATTATCTGATGAAGTTTTGTTCCCACAACTCACTAAGAATAGCCAACAACATCAAAGAAAAGGAGAAAGAAAAATAATGCAATCAAGAAATGATCCATTTTTTGAAGAGTCCATTGTTGAATCAGATGATACAATATCAACCACTATCGACACATTTGATCCTTCCCCCTCAAATGAGAGGTCAGTCATTAACAAACTGGAAAAAGAATCATATCAATCAATTTCTAAAAGGAGTCATCAATCCCGTGTTAAATCTAGATCAATTAGAATTGATAACGGAGAATGGCTTTTACCAAAACCTCAAGACTTAAAAGGGGAAGCTCCCATTACACCACAAAATTCCCAAACTTCACATCAACCAATTGTCGAAGATGCCCAATTATCTTCACAAAAATCACAAAGATCAACCAACTCAATAGTAGATGAAGCACCTCTTTCCTCACAAAAATCACAACGATCTGCAAAACCTATTGTCGAAGAAGCACCTTTCACATCACAGAAATCCCAGAAATCATCACAACCAATTGTCGAAGAAGCACC
>JGI24731J21663_1001437_pt1 | contig 18132 bp, 18 predicted proteins | sample EPASupsiteHSE605_FD_21663 | JGI IMG/M metagenome (IMG submission 21663) | reverse complement strand
AGTGCTGTCAGTGCGTTAACGCACTCTTAGCGACTTAGGCTGTTTTCAGACGTCTTGGTCTCCATGAAGTTCAGAAAAATGGAGTTTCCGGACGGACACTACTTAACTTGGGTTATGGCGGATGAAGCTGATTTTATTTCACGATTCGAATGCAAAAATTACGAAACCCTAAACGGTGTTCCTAAAAATCGGCGGATAGAGTTGCTTTCAAAGGCAATAGGAGAGCTTGCAACCAAGGAATTCTTCGATGCTGAGTTAATTTGGGCAATGATCTACTCAAAGAATCATTCCAATGGTTTTGAGCCAACATGGCAACGAGCTACTCATCTTGTAACTTCTATGGGTGATCTATTAAAAACTGAGGATTACACTCTCAATTTCATTTTCGAAGATCCAGCTGACGACAGCTATTACGAGTTCTTATATTCAAAACTTCCATACTTACTGATATATGCGATGCAGCTTTTACTTGAGCTATTCAATAAAATTCAGGCGGTCAATGAAAAAACTTATAGCCATCTTGTTTTGACAACAACGGGTTGTTACGAAGCATTGTTTCTGGACGGTAGATCCCAGAGAATCGCACGTATGCTAAATTCTAAAATGGGACAATTTCTGACCTGCCTCTACTGCGACTCCCGCCTTAAGATCACAAAGCGAGAAGCACCTCGGTTATATCTAGCTGAACAAATGTTTTGTAAAAACTGTGGCCTGGAGTCTCAAGTGCCATTGTATTGGTTATTTTCAAAAGCCAAGATCAGCATCTTGAGGGATGACAAATAGTAGGCATGTCTAACACGCCTTTGGACTCGGACGCGGCCTGAAAACGTCCGCGCCGGTCACAGGCAGCACCGTTATTCATCGAAAATGACATCAAGAGGGAGAACTAATGGCTCTACACCTAAGTGACCTAGACGAGCTTGTACAAATGTGTCGCAACTCATACTCCAAAAACTACCTACTAGAAGCCATAGTTGCTTATCGCGCAGGAGCATATCGGGCTGCGACTATTTCCACCTGGATAGCAATTTGTGTTGATGTTATCGAGAAGATTCGAGAGCTTAGTCTAGCAAATGACGGAGTGCGATTGAACAACGATTGAACGGTATTCAACCGGCAGATGTTGCAGGAATGTTGGCATTTGAACGAGAAATCTTGGATATTGCTTGTGATGAGTTGGAATTTATAACACCAATTGAGAAGACTCACCTGGAAGTGTTAAAATTTGACAGAAATGTTTGTGCACATCCAACTTTTTCTGTTGATGGTAATCAGTTTACCCCATCGCCAGAACTTACAAGAGCGTATATCATTCAGGCAGCAAACTATCTTTTAATTAACGCACCAATGAAAGGTAAAGTTGTTGTTGATCGGCTATTTCATTTGGTGAATGAAGAGTCCTTTCCTGAAGATGATGAAAAAGCTTTCTTAATGTTGTCGTCCGAAAGATATCTGGGGCGAGTGAAAGAAAGCAGTGTTAAGAACCTCAACATTATTTTACTGAAAAGACTATTTCGAGATGAAGAAGGTGTCAATCCAGAACGTCTAAATCGGATTTGTGCGGCTTTAGGTGCTATTTCTCGAATACATCCAGCTATTTATACTGAGGTGCTTAAAAGCAAACTAAGCCAAATGTTGGCGGAATCAAACGACAAGCTGCTAAAGCGCGTATTTCCATTGTTAGTGAGGCGCAGTGAATCATGGCATTACATTGAAGGCGCTTTGGTCGTTAGGTTAGAAGGAGTTGTATCGTTACTAAGTGTCGAAGAGTTGATAAGTTACAAACTTGCTGACTTGGCTTCGGTTAACTCAGAAATAGATTTTGCTTTTCAAACACGGATTGGGCAATTGGAAGATGCAGATATTCGTAAGCTACTGAAAGCATCCCCTTCGAAGGTGTTACGACGCAACGCATTAACAATATTCATAAATTCAGGTAGTTTCGCTTCGGCATATTCAAACGGTACCCACTATCTTGTGCCACATGCCTCATACCTAACTGACGATGATATGAAAGTTTTATTTGAAGGTGTGTTGGCCAACGGACAGTGGGGGATCAATCAAATTATGAATGCTGGTGGAATTGATGAGGTCTTTTGTCAGACCTATCAGGATAGCAAGAAAAATGTTGGCAACCATTCACAGATATGGAAAGGATTTTGGGATACGGCTTTAGAAGAAGGATACTCCTACGATGAGCTTAGAAAACTATTGATTGAAGATGGATTAGTCGAACCTGTCCATACGGAAGTGGAAGCAGCCAGTGAGAACGAACTCTAACTTTACTGTAAAATGTGCTCTCACTCAGACTGAAAAACAGAAGCATAACCAGTCAGTGGAGCGTGAAGCCCCCGCTCACCGGCCAGCCGCTGGGGACAGACAAAGGTGAATGAAGATGTTTTTGCTTGAATTTGCTGCAAAGATAATTGGGACGCTCGCATGGCCAGCAACCCTGCTCGCCATCATCTTTTTCCTGCGTAAACCGATCAGAGACCTGCTCCCATTTCTTGAACGTCTGAAATATAAAGATTTCGAACTAAGTTTTCGCCGACAGTTACAGGAAGCTTTGGAATCTTCTGACATCAGGGAGATTGCAGGCGGGACAGACAGCAATTTGGAGAAATTGGCACTTACATCGCCCAGAAGCTCAGTAATGGAAGCATGGCGACAGCTTGAACTGGCGGCGGAGGCGAAGTTAGAGGAGTTACAGCCTAAGGTTCAGCCTGTTAAGTTGGGCCCAGACGGGGCGCTTGGCTATTTTCAATATACGGGTGCATTTATACCTAGTACAAAAAAAACGCTTTCTCATCTAAGAACATTGCGAAATCAAGCGGTACATCTCCCCGATTCGGTTCTTTCCATTGAAGATGCTCGCGGCTACGTCCAGGTTGCCGAAACAATCAAAAAGCAAATACAGTCCCTTACCACAATTCCACAGTTCAAACTTACCCGTCTTACGCTCTTGATTCTTGAATACAATCACCTCCTCGATACCCGGAAATATGATTACATAACTATCGAAGACATACACCGGGAGATCAAGAACGGGACCGTACTCAGATACATAGCGAAAGAGGCTGCCGATGAGGTCGATTTAAGCATGTACCTCGACGGGGAGGAAAGTTCTAACTTTGTAAGTCAGTATGCCCAACAACTTCAATCAATATATGGTGGGTACGCCGGCCAAGAACGAAGAAAATGGGGGGTGGAGAATCTCGGTTTATGCCTACTCATTGCCTGGACTAACGAGATCATTCAAACAGGCTCAGGATGGCACCCAAATGAAGACAGGGCCTAGTCGGGTTAGCAGAGGCATTAACACCCCGGCCACACCACCAGGCGAGGGTCCCAACGAGGCAGGATCTGCCCCCGAAGAGACCGAAGAGGACAGAGAGCGTAACTGGAGAAAGCCCCATGACAGAGCTGATTCGTACCAATATCCAATCCGAAAAGCGTTTCGCACTCATGATCAGCTGGATCATGTTTATATCTCTAGAATTCCTTGTCATAATCCAAGCGGTACTAGCATATCGGGACAACTTTCTTACAGTCAACCAGATACAAAATATTCATATCCTTCAGGGACTTCCTTTTTTATGGCATTTCGGAATGTGGGGTGATTTTTTCATTATTTCCCCTGTCGTTGCATACTTGGTTAGACATTATTTGAATCAATGGCGGTTCCGTTCGGTGCTACTCTCCTTCACAATCGGAGCTATATCCGCATGTCTTTTCGGTTGGCTCTTTACGCTCTCCGCAGTTCCGGAGGCGCATATGCAGAACCACCATCTGACATCGGCTGGAATTATTCACCTGGTCTATATGGCCGTTGCAGTGACAATATTTCTGGAGTTCTTTTTGTTCACACCATCTGTGTTGCCATCAGAATTAAAAGTAGTGAGCAGTCTGGTGGTTTTACATGTCTTTCTTGGCACACACATAGCGCTAGGAATTTTGCAGTTTATCATAAGACTTGACTGGTATCCCGGCAAGCCACTTAAAAGTATCATTGGGTACTTGACCATCTCAACTATTACAACAGTTCTATTTTTGCGAAACCTACAAGTTGAGTCATTCGCCAAAAAAGTACAATCAACAGTTGAACGACTGGCACTTCCCTTCATGTACTGGTTGGAAGACGATATCTATGCAGAGGAGAAGGTCAAAACGCCTCACGGATTATTAACTTTTCTAGATAAAATGGGAGATCGTATTCTTGAGGTGAGTTTTTTTATTGGAGCTGCATGGAGCATTATTTCGCAAAATGAAGGGATCAAGTCACTCTTGCCGGGCATCTTAGTTTTTGTTTTTGCGGCCAAATTCCGTCTTAGCCGACGTAGCGTGAAGGTTGAACTTTCAATTAGCGAAAAACTATTTCCGTCAGGTCAATTGCCAGAAGACTGGTCCGGTCCAAGAGAGCCGGTTGGAATCATAGTATCAGTCATTTACTTCTTCGTTCTATACATGGCACTAGCATGGTTCGCAAATAACATAATCTTGGTCTCTCTGGTGATGTTCGTTATAGCATGTATCGATTGGAACACACGGCGAATGATTCACAATAATATTCGAAGGTTGTTTTTAGATGAGCGGTATACTCCCAAAATTGGGGACAAAGATTTTGAAGCTATAGTGGCAAGCAGAGAGACAGTAAACAAATATTTATTCAATAATCCACAGTTGTGGAAAGAGGGAGGATGTGCAGCAGGATGTGGGTTTGCCCTCATTGTCGCTGTAATCTCGTATGTTATAGGCAGTGATTGGCTTAGATACACCGCTTATATTCTTATAATAGTTACCCTTTTGACCAATGAGATTGTTACTTCGCGTTGGCGCGCGGTTCGTGATCAAAGTTTAAAACAAATTGAAAAAAATAAGAGGATCAAAGCTTTAGAGATAGAATAAGAAATAGAGCGGTTAATGCAAATTCCAAATGATAAAAACAGATAATTTCCCAACTCGCGGTTGGACCGGTCCTTGAAAACCGGGCAGGTCAACCCTGTAACGTTAGCACACCAAAAAAGCATGAATATGAAAAATGAATTACTCGCGGCAATTACCGCACAGTACTTAGATTCGGGTGATTTCAATGGTCTGTCGTATCATTTTATCGCAAGAAAATTTGCAGTAACGCCTGAAGAATTAATGAAACAACTTGAAGAGCTTCTAACGGCTGATCAAATAGAAATAATTTATGGAGACTACCATCCGAATCCGCATATAAAAGCCTTCGAGGGATTCAAAAAAGAAGCGCAGTTAGAGAAGCTAGCTGATACTGAGTTGCTTCAACAAGCCTGTATATACCCAAGCAGAAACCATCTTAAATATGTAGTACCTGAAGCATTGTATAAAGACAGTCCATATTCAAAAGAGCTCGCATTAGGTGCAGGACAATTGGACTTTCGAGCTTTCGACGTGTCAGTTTTAGAGTTTTATCGCAATGATCCACGTTATCATTACGACAACAATGACATCAGTGGGTGGATTTCTGTGCATGACGAGTATTTTGAATCAGATAAAATGGCGGAATCAGACCAAGCCCTTCTTGAGTCTTTTGGGTTCTGCTATACAGAAGAATTAGATCGTGCTGTCGCTGTTTTTTTACGCTATTTACATGACCTGAGTCCTGAGCATCAACAAATATGGAAGGCCAAGGAACTCGTTGGTGATTATGATCTACATCCGGATTATTATCGAAATAGCATTCTTGGTGACTGGGGCACAAGGCTTTCCATATTCGATGCTTTTGTCCAGGAGCTAGTGATAATAAACAAGATGTGTGAGGCCATGGGGAAGCCGCCACTGTTTAGAGAATCATTCGAACATTCTAGACCTAGGGAATTCGGCTTTCTGTTAAGGCCAACTCTTTCTGAGTTTAACGCTTTTGTTCACCTCCTTGATAAAATGATGTCAGATAATATTAATAAAAACTTCTTTGAACACGACATTGAATTGGAAGATGAAGAGGTCCGAAAAGATGGAAAAATAATAGTAAAACCAAAAGGAACAATTCGTCTACTCCAGGACTGGCTCGAAAAAAACTTTAGACCTGCGGACCCTACACCTCTTATTGAGATGTTTACAGCACTCAAAAAGATCAGAAATATCAGACAGAAACCAGCACATTCAATTAAAGAAAATGAGTTTGACCAAAAGTACTTCAAGCAACAGCGTCTTTTGATGAAGGATGCATATAACGCCATTAGAACAGTAAGACTTATTTTTGCGAATTATCCTCGGGTTAAAGCCGCCCCGCCAGAAATCGGTAAGTTACTCTATGAAGGTAAAATTTGGGACATATAAGAAGTGCTAACAAGCGGGTGCTGCTGCCAAGCAGCAGACCCTTGAGACGTTGGCCAAAGGGAACAAGAAAATGAATAATCGATTCAATACTGTAATTATCATGCTGTGTTCTCTCGGCATGTTCTGGCTAGCATACAAAGTGTATGAGACTGGATCATTCAGAGTCAAGGCGGGGAGCTCTGGGGTCGGACCAAGCTAACCAACTGTATCTGCGTCATAAATACCCCAAAAATAGCTGTTATTCGGGCTTAAACACTCATTTTCGTGGTCAATAACGGCATTGTAAGGTTCAAATTTCTCCCTCAACACACATCGGTCAGCTTCCTGCTCTTCAATTCTTTTCCCCATTCCCTTAATGCCAAGCCTGGCCTTTGTCTCTTCAACAAAACCGATACTGCCAACTGCAATGCTCTCCGTCCAGCAACGTTCCCGTTTAACATTGCCATTGCTGATGGCCTCTTGAACCCACTGTCGGTGCTGCTCGGAAAATTGCACGGAGTCGGGAAATCCGCAAAGGCTCCTTAAAGCTGACATGTCAATCACCCCATACCGTTTGGGTGGATTCTGGATTTCGTTAAAACCGCTCATCTCCCATTCTGATGGATGAGTTACTACGCCGGCACGAACCATATTGAGATTTACATAAACAAGGCAGCGGATCAGATGTTCATTTCTCTCAACAGCAGTAGCGTGATAGCGGTCTTCCCAGAAGGCTCTCTTCCGTTCCTTGCGTTGATTGAATTCTTGGGCGGTTCTCCCGGCGATCAGTTGAAGGCTCTTTGGGAGGCCATAATCAGGGCCTATGTTGGCCAATAGATGCTATATTTCAGTTGGTTAACTTGGTCCGACCCCATGGAGCTCCAACCTTCGCGTCCCCTCAGCCTTCCGTCCCCTCAGCCTTCCGTCCCCTCAGCCTTCCGTCCCCTCAGCCTTCCGTCCCCTCAGCCTTCCCTGGTCTGGCAACCACTTTTTTTTGATCCGCTCCGTTGTATTCTCAGCAATTTGCACACATGCATCACATCCACCCTACCGGACACAAAAAGCAACCGAAGGCATGATGCCGGTTGTTCACGGCTTTCCCTGAAGTTGACCCACACGGAGCCGATAGAAGACGTAGGGTGCGAGGGCAAGCCAGATGAGAAACAACAACCACACACGTCCAGCAGGCAGGTTGTAATCCTGGAAGAGCTGCTGCCACGGACGATGCATCATGATGCGTCCCATGGCAAACTCAAAGACGATGGTCAGAGATACCCAGACAAGACCGATGTGGAATGCACGACGAGAAGAAGATGGTGGCCAGATACGAACGACTAACCAGATGAACAGCCCCATGATGACCGAACCGATTGCGGTGGAAAGCTGATGAGCCCTGAGTTCGGACATATGCTTGCCGAAGGTCAGCTGACGAAGCGCACCGTTGGCTATTGCAAGGGCCAGCATCGGAAACCAGGCCATTATGTAGCGAGTCATGGACGTCTCCCCTTACCATTCCTTACAGAACTTGTCCGACTTCGGAACCTGCGAAGCGAATATTTTCTAATTCACGTATTCCTCGTCAGCACATAAACCCGAACACCCAGCGGCAGCTTGTTCCTGAATCCACCCCCTGGAATTGACTCACACTTTTTTCCCGCGGATCAGGTTTTCGATCTGTTCGGGGGTAGGACGTTTGCTGAAGGCATTATCCCGCCTCGCTTCCGCTTCTATCTGTTCGAGCGCCGCTGGCAGATGATCGATGGTCGTTATCCTGTAGAATTTGCCGATTTTACTTTCCAGCTTTGAAATGTCCGTGATCTCCGGGAAGACAACGACCCCGTAGACGGGCAGTTGCGACAGGCGGCGTTTCACCAGATTCAGCAGACTCATGGAATACTCGCGTACCTGGTGATACGGGTTCTCACCCCAGTCGCTTTTCACCGTAACTACTTTATTGCCGTCACGGCAGAGCCATTTTGAATTTTCCGGATACCCTTCCGCTTCGATGACGCCGAAATAATTCTTCACTTCCAGGACAATGAGGCATTCTTTGGTAATAACGATGCAGTCGATGAACTGGCTGCTCTCTTTTCCGACAGCCACATCGAAATGGTTCACCGCCTTCCAGTCGCCGCGCCGGCATTTGGGGCTACCGAGGATACCGGTCAAAACCCGCTGCTCCAGCACATTGCCGGTCTGGGGGGTTATGGCATTCACCAATGACTTGGAAGCCTCCTGCTTGTCTTTGCCGGAAGCCTTCTTGTACTTTTCGACCTCTCCCTGAAGCCGCTGTTTCTCCAGCTTTGTTATTTCCAGCTGGTCCCTGAAGATCACCGATTGCTGCTCTTTTTCATCCTCCAGCTCTCTTATGATGGTTTCGGCAATATCCCGGTATTCATCCACATTGCGCAACTTCTGCTCCAGTTCCTTTATCCTGGCGATGTACGCTCCGAACTGCCTGGTGGAACGACGTTCCTGCTCTTCGATCTGACTCCCCTTCTCCTCCAGCTGCCTGAAATAGGTATCAGCATCCTTGATCAGCTCGTTTTCTCTCTGCCTGGCGTTGCGCTGCTCTATTCTCCGAATTTTCAGGAACAGCTCGACGATCAACCAGACGAAAACCCCGCCGAGCAGGCAGCTGGTCATGGTTAGCAGGTATTTTCTCCACAAATCGTTTTCCCTGAAGGGATCTCTCAGCCATGACCGGTAATCTTCTTCAAAGCTCGGAATGGTGCTGATGGAATACACCCGGCCGATAATCTCGCCCGATCTTGCCGTTTTCTTTTCCTTTTGTTCGAGAAGCTGAAGGATGGAGGAGGATGGACGGCGTAAAAACAGATAGGGATAGTTGATCAGATCTTCGACCCTTATCTGTTTTTCCCAGATCAGTTTCGGATTGGTGGCAAACAGTATTTTTTGTCCGCTACAGTTTTCTTGCTCGCTTATACAGTCAGTGATTGCCAGCGCATAGATACTGTAATTTCTGTCGAGCAATTCCTGCAGTTTCGCATAATTTTTTTCGATGAGGAGTTTTGATAGTTCGTTGGAATCCAAGCCGATTTTGGCTTCGGCATGGACCTTTATCATGGTTTTGCTGAAATAATCCGAGAAATTCCTGCCGTTGAGATAATTTGCAGCAAGAATCGACAAATATATGAGTATGCAGAGTCTTACTCCGCTGTAGCATGCCTGTTTGAACAGCGCCTTCGAATGCATGTGAACTGCCCCTCTTGTCCATCAGCAAGAATAATGTTCCCCGTCTTCCGGGTAACATTTTACCAGTTTTGCAGAGCAAATGCTTATAATCAATTCTGTTCAAATAAAATAAAATCGCCGCAACACTATCCTGAAAAGCGTTGCGGCGACCATAACCAAATATTTTTATGCATCAATAGATTATCTCAATCCTTCGCATGGCACTTATCGCACAGCTGCCGTTGAAAGGTCGCGAATCCGGATGCGTCCCGGCCGTACATGGCCGTCTGATACTCGGTTCTGAGTTTGCCGGTGGAGTTCTCGCCGTAATTCCCCGTGCCATTGGTGTCGATTCCCGGATACGCGCCGGCCACGGTCAGGAAGTTCCCCTTCATGTTCCACCTGCCTATGCTGTCCCAGCCGGAGGCATGGGCCCGATGGCAGGTAAGGCAGGTTATCCTGTCCTCCGGGTTTGGACCTGCGGTAGAAGTCAACTCGGCAGACAGTTGCTGCGGGTCGGTTACTTCGCCGCTTTGGAACGGGACCAGCGAGGTATAGGCGGTGGCCCGGATGCCGGTAAGATCGCCGGACTTCACGTAATTGTTGTAGGTCGCGGCTATTGCCACACCCAGCTCCACGTCAGCCGGGTGGATATGGCTCGTCCCAGACAGGAAACCTTCGTGGCAGTTTGCGCACCATTTCGACACCCCTTTGCCGTAGGCAACCCTCGTATCAGAACTTGCCTCGGATCTGTTGTAGCTGGTGGGGGAAACGGCCATCGGCGGATCGAACATGAACAGATGCCCGGCAGATTTTGTTTGATACCCCTTGCCGGCCAGCAGGCGGTAAGTGCCGACGGAACTGGCGCTTGTTGCTGCTGCCCCGTAAGAACCCGCCTCGCCAATGGGGTTCCCTTCGCTCGAAACAGTGCCGTATCTGTCCAGCACCCGGTAGTTCCCGTGGGGGTCATGGCAGCTGATGCAGGATAGGGCATCAGCCGGATATGAGCCGCCCGGGGAACCGAGGAGAGCCGTGTCCCGGGAATAGCCGTAAGCGGCTGCAACGATGTTGTGTCCGTGTCTTTCTCCGGGACTTATGCCACGCTTGCCGTTGGAATCGCCCCAGAAATAGTTTTTCCGCAGATAAGCAAAATCGCCGCCGGGGGTAAGGGACACGGGAGGAATTCCCTTGGGCGGAACGGGATGAGTGGCTATCTGATGCTCAGTCGGCCTGGTTGCGGCATGGCAACGAAGGCAGGTCGAGCCCGGATCAACGCCGCGCAACGTTGAGTAGCTTCCCGCTGTAAAGTTAGGACCGTGACATCCGTCGCAGCTGCCGGTACCGCCGGCATGGAATGGTATCGCCTGAGCGTCGGGGATTCCGGCTGCAAGGACAGCGGCAACGAGAAACGTAGATAGCTTGAGTCTGTAAGAACGCATAAAAAAGGGGGCCCGGCCATCTGACCAAACCCCATTTCCCGTCCTTCTCCCAGGTTCTTAAGAAGCTGGAATCAGCGATTTTTGTGGGTTTTCACGATCCTGATCTCGCCGTTGTACATGTCGTACACCCAGCCGTGGAGATTGAGCTTCTTATCTGTCATTGCCCGCCGTACGAACGGGTATTCCTGAAGGTGCTCCAGCTGGAGGCGGACGTTTTCCTCTACGATCAGGTTCATGCGCTGCTCGCGGGGAATTTCGATGTGCAGCGCCTTAAGCTTCTCGTCCACCCGCTCTTTTGCCTTGTAGGAGTTGATGAGCCAGATGGGGATGTACTTGTCCTCAATGTTTTCCTCGTCAAGGGCGGCGATGCCGCCGCAGCCGTAGTGGCCGCAGATAATCACATCGGGTATGCGCAGGTGGTTGATGGAGAACTCCAGCACTGCTGACAGGTTCCAGTCGTTGGTGGCGACGATGTTCCCCACGTTGCGATGGGTGAAGACCTCTCCCGCCTTGGTCTGGGTGATGGTGTTCACAGGCACCCGCGAGTCGGAGCAGCCGATCCAGAGGACAGTCGGTTTCTGGTCCTTGGCCAGCTCGGCAAAGAATTCCTTTTCCTTTTCAAAGGTTTCCGCTACGAACCGTTTGTTCCCTTCCAGCAGCGTCGTTATCATCGATACCTCCTCTACATCTTTCGCTACTATCCTATTCTATCAGACATTAGCTATAATGCTTAACGGCTCAAGCATCACGCCTCTTCTCTCAAAATATGAACCCGCCTCCGGACTTGTCCCCCCCCTGCTCTTCCTGTATAATATTAATAAATGCTTAATCCGATTCCGAATTGAAACAAGAGCAATGTAGCGGCATAACAAGTATCCGACCAATGGAGACCCCATGCCCGCATCCGACATCGACCAGGAAAAGGCACGCCTGGAACAGGAATTGAGAATCCAGCGGCAAATAGCTTTTGCTTCCGGACTCTTTCAGGGCGATGTCACGGTGCGCACCCTTCTGGAGTCGCTCGCCGAAGGAGTCGTCATCATCGACAACACCGGGACCATTCTGCTGGTCAATACCCGCGCCGAGCAAATGTTCGGTTATCCCAAAAAGGACCTCATCGGCAAGCCCCATGCCGTTCTCATCCCCGAACTCTTCCGTAAAGCCCATGTAGAGCATGAGGCACAGTACTTCGAAGCGCCCAGGATCAGGCCGATGGGCCAACTCATTGACCTTGCCGGACGCCGCCGGGACGGGAGCGAGTTCCCCGTGGAAATCAGCCTGAGCTTTATGGAAACCGTCAACGGCGTTCTCTTTCTTGCCTTCGTCAGCGACATCACCCTCCGCAAGCAATACGAGACGCGTCTTCGGGAAAGCGAGGAGCTGTTTCATATACAGGTGGAAGAGGTGAAGGACTACGCGATTTTCATGCTCGACGCCCAGGGAAACGTCCTGAATTGGAATGCGGGCGCTGAGCGCTTGAAGGGGTATGGGGAACAGGAGATCATCGGCAAACATTTCTCCTGTTTTTATTCCGAAGAGGAGCGGAATGCCGGCAAGCCCGAAGAAGAACTCAAAAAAGCCGCAACCGAGGGGCGGGCTGAAGACGAGGGTTGGCGAATCCGCAAGGACGGGAGCCGATTCTGGGCCGATGTGATAATTACCGCACTGCACGATGAAAACGGGAAACTACGGGGCTTCTCAAAGGTGACACGCGACATCACCACGCGCAAGCGGGCAGAGGAGTCGTTGCGGGAGTCTGAAAATCGTTACCGCACGCTGTTCAATTCGATTGATGAAGGCTTCTGCATCATAGAAGTGATTTTCGACGAAAATGAAAAGCCGATCGACTATCGCTTTCTGGAAACCAATCCCTCGTTTGAGAAGCAAACGGGACTCATCGATGCGCAGGGTAAGAGAATGCGCGAACTCGCCCCGAAGCACGAAGAGCATTGGTTTGAGACGTACGGGAAAATCGCTTTGACGGGACAACCTGCTCGCTTTCAAAATTTTGCCGACCAGTTGCATCGTTGGTATGACGTTTACGCCTTCCGTTTTGGCCAACCTGAGAACCGGCAAGTCGCTATCCTTTTTAATGACATCACCGAGCGCAAGCGGGCGGAAGAGGAGATCAACGGACTGAATACCGACCTGGCAGCGCGGGCTGCCGAGTTGGAGGCCGCCAACCGGGAACTGGAGACGTTCAACTACACGGTTGCCCACGATCTGCGCAAGCCGCTGACTGTGGTCAACGGCTACTATCAGGCACTCATGGAGTTGTGCAACGATAAGCTTGACGAGGCGTGCAAGGGTTACCTCCGGGAGGCCTACGACGGCACCCTGCGCATGAACCGGCTTATCGACGCCCTGCTTAACTTATCCCGCCTGGCCCACGTCGTACCGTGCCGGGAAATGGCTGATCTCTCCGCCATGGCGCATGAGGTGGCATCGGAGCTGAAGCTCGCCGAGCCGGGGCGACGGGTCACGTTCCTGATCGCCGACGGGGTTAGTGCCGACGGGGATGCGGGTTTGCTCCGGGTGGTCCTGAACAACCTTCTCGGCAACGCCTGGAAATACACCGGGGAGCGGGATGAAGGGATCATCGAGTTCGGTACAACGGAAGTCGATGGAAAGCCTGCCTATTTCATCCGCGACAACGGAACCGGCTTCGACATGGCGGACGCAGACAAGCTCTTTATCCCTTTCCAGCGCCTCGCCGGTGCCGAAGAATGCATGGGCTTCGGCATTGGACTGGCCACGGTGGAGCGGATCATCCGACGTCACGGCGGGAGGGTCTGGGCTGAGGGAGCACCTGGCAAGGGAGCGTGCTTCTACTTCACCCTGCCCCCTGATGCAGTTTCAAACTAAATTTCGGTAAAAGGAGAATTACATATGAAGATCCTGATAGCGGAAGATGAACCTGCTTTTCGCCGCCTCCTGGAAGAGACGCTGGCAAGATGGGGGTACGAGGTGGTCGTCACCAAAGACGGCAACGAAGCCTGGCAGGCCCTGCGGGCCGAGGACGCCCCGCGGCTGGCCATTCTCGACTGGCTGATGCCGGGGATAAACGGTCCGGAATTATGCAGGAAGATCAGAAAAGAGGCGATGGGACACTACATCTACATCATACTCCTGACTTCACAGCAGAAGGACGAAGACCTGGTCGTCGGCATGGAGGCGGGAGCGGACGACTACATCACCAAACCGCTCAAGACCGACGAGCTGAAAGTTCGCCTCAACGCAGGAAGGCGGATAGTCGAGTTGCAGAACGAGCTCGCGGCCCACGCCGCCGAACTGGAGGCGACCAACAGGGACCTGGAGTCGTTCAGCTACACCGTATCCAACGACCTGCTCAAATCCCTGATGTCAATCGGGGATAATGCGCGTGCAATCCAGGACTTATCCAGCAAAAGTTCAAACGAACAGTGCATAAATTGCATAAATTATGCGAAACGCATCTACGACAAAACCAGGCACCTGGGCAAACTCATCGGCATCATGCATGATTTCTTCAGGCCGATGAGGATTGATCTCCATCTGGAAGCCATTGACCTGAGCGACATGGCCGGAAAAATAACGGAGAAACTCAGGATAACGAAACCCGAGCGCCGGGTCACATTTCGGATTGCCGATGGAATCAAGGTTAACGCGGACAGGAACCTGCTGCAACTGGCTCTGAATAACCTCCTCGACAATGCCTGGAAACATACGGACAAGCGCGAGGATGCGGTCATCGAAATCGGGTTGACAGAAGTCGAAGGGATGCCGGCTTGTTTCGTGCGGGACAACGGAACAGGATTCGATATGGCGCATGCCGACAGACTTTTTAAGCCATTCCGACCTCTGCCCGGCACTGAGGAACTCGCAACAGAGGGCATCGGTCTGGCCACGGTGGAGAGGATCATCCGGCGCCATGGAGGAAAGGTCTGGGCCGAGGGGGAACCGGGCAAGGGGGCGACCTTCTATTTTACGTTGGGCGGTGAGAGAACCATCTGACTGACATCATCCGTTCACCGGACCCAGCATTTCGCCCCCGAAATTCACGGTTGAACCCATTAGTGTCCGTAGCTTTTTGCTGTCCGCAGCATACCCCTCTCCCTGGCCCTCTCCTTTAGGCCCGCAATTTGGGTCCACAAGGGGAGAGGGGACTATAAGCTCCCCTCCCTCCGATGGGAGGGGCTGGGGAGGGTGCAAGGCACTGGACACAAGAGAGTTTCTGCAATTTAAAGAGCATGGTCGACGAGGGCTTCGCTTCCCCTGATCACCACGAAATAAGGGGAACCGAACCGGCTCCCCCTTATTATCGTCAATTTCAATAATAACCTGCACACAATTCAGTGCATTTACAAATTATTTCACCTTCTGTTCGATTAATTTCACGTAATTCCCAGCCTCTTTATGCCCCTCATCACCGGCTTTTCTGAACCATTTCAAAGCTTCGGCATGGTCCTCGATTACCCCTTGCCCCTTATAATACATATATCCCAGGGTGAAATGGACATTTGCATCTTCCTGATCAGCGACCTCCTTAAGCAATCTTACTGTTTCGCCATAGTCCCGAGCCACACCCAGACCTTTATAGTAGAGAATTGCCAGATTATAATACGCAATCTCATTCCCCTGGTCAGCCGCCCGTCTATACCATTTGGCCGCTTCGGCGTAGTTCTGTGGCGTCCCCTGGCCTTTGGCATACATTAACCCCAAGCTGAACTGGGCATCGCTATTTTCCTGTTCGGCAGCCTTACCATACCATTTGAGCGCTTGCGCATAGTCCTGGGGTACGCCGTCAGAATTTTCATATAAATGGCCAAGATTGACCTGTGAAATTTCATGCCCCTGGTCAGCGGCTTTCCGGTACCATTTGACAGCTTCGGCATTGTTGCGCGGCACGCCGATTCCATTGGCATACTTGACTCCCATATTATATTGGGCGGTCATGTCCCCCTGTTCCGCAGCCTTGCGATACCATTTGACCGCTTCTGCATTGTCCTGGGAGATACCGTGACCATTATCATACATGATCCCAAGGTTTAATTGCGCAGCGGCATTTCCCTGTTCGGCTGCCTTCCTGTACCATTTGGCCGCTTCGGCATGATCCTGGGGCACCCCTTCTCCGATATCATAAATGTATCCCAGATTAGACTGGGCGCCTGCGTGTCCTTGCTCAGCAGCCTTCCGGTACCATTTTGCCGCTTCGGCATTCCCCCCGACTGCACCTTGCTCCATTTCGTACATGTACCCCAGATTAAACTGGGCGCCTACATGCCCCTGCTCAGCAGACTTACGATACCATGCGGCGGCCTCGGCAAAATTCTCCGGCACTCCTTGACCTTTATAATACATTAAGCCCAGACTGAACTGGGCCCCCGCATTCCCCTGTTCGGCCGCCTTCCGGTACCATGTGAAGGCTTCGGCAAAGTTCCGTGCAACCCCGTCCCCTTTGTAGTACATCAGACCGAGATTGAATTGAGCACCACTATTCCCCTGTTCAGCTGCTTTCAGATACCATTTCGCCGCCTCGACATAGTCCCGGGATACCCCTTGACCTTTGTTGAACATCAGACCGAGATTGAATTGAGCATTTACATTCCCCTGAAGAGCAGCTTTTCGATACCATTTCGCCGCCTCGGCATAATCCGGTAATACCCCCAGCCCCTTGAAATACATGATGCCGACATTGATTTGCGCACCGGCATGCCCCTGCTCGGCCGCTTTCAGATACCATTTCACCGCCTCGGCATAGTCCAGGAGTACGCCTTGCCCTTTTTCATACATAAACCCCGTATAGAACCGGGCATCGGCATTACCATCAATTGCCAGTTTCCTGATCTCCGCAACATTTGCGCTCCTGGCAGCACGAGGGTCTGCCTTTGTATCGGCAAATGAAAAAGTGGTTGCCAGGCAGATCAACACGATTGCAGTCAGTTTAACCATCAAATTCAGCTTTTCCCTCCTTCCGTGCCGCACTCTCTGCACACTTAGTGTTTGGCCCACATGCAGACATACATATATCACTTGTCCCCTGAAGGCGGCAACCTCTAATTAAAACGCCTTTTATCTACCGAGGGCATCAGCTCGGAGCAGCAGCATCCCCAACAAACTTTGTCAACCAAAAACAACTATCTGCGTTTGTAAAGTAAATACGTTAACATTAACAAAGAAAGGAGAACAGGACATGACCAATGTTGGAAAGTTTATGGGAAGAGCACTGATTCTGGCGGCATTGGGGGTTGTAGCGCCCTCGGCGTATGCCGAGGAGGGGACCTCGCCAGCCACGCAACAGCCGCAGGATAGACCGGTGATGAAACGGGGAGGCGGCCAAAGACTGGGCGGCCTGGAGCAACGTTTGCAGCGTCTCTCCTCGCGGCTCAACCTGAGCGAGGACCAAAAGAAGCAAATCAGGCCGATCCTTGATGAAGAAGTGGGCCAACTCAAAGACCTGCGCAACGACACGAAACTGAGCAAGGAAGAGAAGCGGGCAAAATTTAAGGAAATCGCAGACGCTACCTTTGACAAAATCCAGCAAATCCTTACCCCGGAGCAGCAGAAGAAACATGATGAGCTGCGGCAGCAGGCGCTGGAACGGAGAGGAAAACGGGGCAAGATGGCTCCGAACAACTAATCCAAAAACGGCAGTTACTCACGCGACGGCGCACCAAAAGCAGGCGTTTTCAGCGCCGATCGCAACGAAATTCAACTACTTGTGGGCGGCCCCAGCGGCCGCCCGCATCTTTTACCCCCAGTCCCCTCACTATCTCGGAGAGCCGTAGAGAATCACAAAAAGTAGCCACTCGTAATCATCGAGCTTTCGCTGAAGCCGTTCGAGCTCTTTCCTGGTGTAGACCGCTTCACCCCGCGCAATCTCGTACTTCAGCCGCGCGATGATCTCGATAATAGTTTCCTTACGATCCGGACAGTTCTCGCCATAGAGGAGACAAAGGTCCTTGCCTTCCGACGCCCCCATTCCGCCATAAGCAGGAAGTGCAGCCGCCAGGACGAAACAGACGCCGCAGACCAGCCATCCTCCCTTTCGGCCCATTTCCGTCAAGTTCATTTCGCCTCCCCCATTGGATCATACACCAGGATGGCAGAATAGTCTGCTTCCCCGGTTTTTTTTATCCTAAGCCGGCGGAGCCGGAACCAAACAGGAAAAATCAAAGGCAATAGAACGCGGATCAAATCTGATTTAAACGGATTTGCGCGGATAAACCAAGGCAGA